>Ga0207702_10000011_pt1 | contig 284514 bp, 281 predicted proteins | sample KBSCornC62_FD_184302 | JGI IMG/M metagenome (GOLD analysis project Ga0207702, IMG submission 184302) | Corn rhizosphere microbial communities from Kellogg Biological Station, Michigan, USA - KBS Corn C6-2 (SPAdes) (version 2) | ecosystem: Host-associated > Plants > Roots > Rhizosphere > Soil ...
CGACGCCATGCATGCCGAGCGACATGTCCGCCGCCAGACGCTCGTGATATGTGCGCCGCCTCTCGCGCGCGGCGCCATCGAACTCCATGTCCAGCGTCGCGGTCAGAGCGGCGACGAAGCGCAGCCGGCGCATGCGTTCCGCCCGCTCTTCGGCATAAGGCTTGAACGCCGCCGGCGACCAGTCGTCACCCGACGTCAAAATGTCCGTCACGATGCGAACGTCGCGATAGGTGATCGACAGACCAAGACCGATGATGGGATCGTTCCAGCCCGCGGCGTCGCCGATCAGGACCACACCTTCGGCGAATGGCTCGTCGGTCCAGCTGTCGTTGTTGAAATAGCTGAGCAATGGGCCCGCCGGCGTCGCGTCGGCGAGATACTTGTTATCCGGCGCGGAGGTCATTCGGAAAGCTTCGAGGAAATTCTTCGCGCCGTCGACGCCGCTGAAGCGCTTGCGCGGCTCGAGCGCATAGCCGCCATAGACGCGCACGCGTCCCTCGCCTTGCGGGAAGGCGAGAAAGCCGAAATCGCCTTCCGTGCCGATGGCCTGGAGATTCTCGTCCCAGCCCTTGGCACCTTCGACCAGGAGCCCGGCGAACCAGTGATGCGGCTTGTCCTGATGCAAACGGATGTGCGCCGCATCGCGGACGCGCGAGACACGGCCATCGGCGCCGACAAGGAGCTTGGCACCAACGCGATGCGAAGCGCCATCATGCGTATACGTCACCGAAGGTTCCGCACCGGTCACGATCTTCGTCACCTGGACGCCGCGCAGGGCTTCCGCTCCCGCCTTCTTCGCCTCATCGAACAAAACCTGGCAATGATGCGGATGACCGATGCAGAGCGGGCCCTTCACGTCCGGCACAAAGGCATCGAGGATAAGCGCGCGCGCTTCGGACTCTGCGGCGGTCCGGCTTTCGTCATAGGTCACGTGACGCTGAACATGGTGGGCACCGGCTTTCATCAGCAACTCGTACAAGCCGAGCCGCTTGACTTCGGCGACGCCCCATGGCGCGAGCCACTCGCCGCGCACCCGGTCTTCGTACACGACCGATTGTTCGAGCAGCAGAACCGACTTGCCTGCCTGCGCCATCACGATCGCCGCTGCGGCGCCGCCGATGCCGGCTCCGACAATGATCAGATCGTAATGCTTCAAGGTTGCTCTCCGATACCCAAGGAATTCTCGCCGTCACACACTATACATACTGCACGATCAGTGGACACCGCGGCTACCGCGGGCTTTTCGCGGTGCAGGTTTGCCTTCCTTTAGAATCTTCGTGATGGCCGCGATCGTGTTCCAGTTCCGTGTCGTCGCCGGCGCACCAAACACTTTGTCGAGTTGGCCAAGATAGGCGATCGTCTTCATATGCCGCCGATATGTGCCGAAGAGGTAGCGGCCTCTCGCCGCCACAACGCGCAGCAGCCAATCGCCGTCGGGCGGCAACGCTATCGGGATCGAACGTCTTAGACTTCCGGCTTTCGACAGAATGCTCACGAAGCGAACCGTGTCGACCTCTGGCGCCGCCTTTCCAAACGGACTGCGCGATTCCCACGTGAAAAAATCGTTGCCGTCGCAGATCATGACCTCGGTTTCGAAAGGCAGCTTCGCCAGCAACGTTGCGCGGAACTTGGCTTTCGAGCCGGGCTTGCGAACCACGAAGGTGCCGGCGGCGCCCACATTCACCACATCGAACGCGCTGAGTTCTTTCGCGAGAACACTCGGACGAAACGTCCGGTGTCCGCCCACATTCATGCCGCGCAGGAACACCACGAGAGCCATTTTAGATCTAGATCGTCCAGCCGCCATCGATGGCCAAGGCCTGACCGGTCACGAAGGCCGATTCATCGCTCGCCAGATAGACCGCCATCGCGGCGATCTCGTCTGCAGACGCAAACCGCCCCATCGCCTGGCGCGCGATGAAAGCCGCCCGCGCCGCTTTCGGGTCGGGCTGCTGCGCGAGCCGGCTGCGCAAGGACGGCGTGTCCGTCGTCCCCGGACAGATCGCATTGCAGCGGATGCCACGCGTCACATAGTCGGCCGCCACCGACTTCGTGAGACCGATGACCGCCGCCTTCGTCGTGCCATAGGCGCTGCGGTTCGGCGCGCCTTTCACGCTTGAGACGATTGAGGCCACATTCACGATTGCTCCGGCGCCCTGCTGCAGCATTCCCGGCAACGCAGCGCGAATGGTCCTGACCATCGAGAGAACATTCAGATCCCAGGCGGAATTGAACACCTCGACGGGTGACTCCAATACCGTGCCGTTCGGCACCATGCCGGCGCAGTTGAACAGAACATCGCAGCGCCCGAGCTGCGCGAAGAAGCGCCTGACGGCTGATTCGTCTCGAACGTCCAGCGTCGACGTCTTGATCGCCGATGACTCGGCGCCCAAAGCTTCCAGCGCGGCTTCATCGATATCGGTGGCGAAGACCTGCGCACCCTCGCGCTGGTAAGCGAGAGCCGTGGCGTGCCCGATCCCTGCCCCTGCCGCGGTCACGACCGCCACTTTTCCCCTTAGACGCACGATTCCATTTCCTTATGCTGCGGGCCCTGTCGGCGCATCCGCAGCGATGAATCCATCTTTCTTGAGCGCCGTCCACAAGGCCGGCGGAGCTGTTTGTTTTCGCCACGCGAGAATCTGCGCGATTTCGTCCGGGCTCCTCGCACCGACGATCGTTGCGGCGATAGCCGGATGAAGGGTCGGAAACTGCACGGCAGCGGCCTGCGGCGCGACGCCGAATGCCTCGCATCCCCGCCACAACGCTTGCGCCCGTGCCAGGATCGCGGGCGGAACGTCCGCATAATTGTAAGGACTGGATGCGTCCGGTTTCGTCGCAAGCAAGCCGGAGTTGAACACGCCCGCCGCGACTATCATCGTGCCGCGTTTCCGGCAGAAATCGAGCAGTCCCGTCGTCAGCGCCGGCTGCTCCAGGAGCGTATAACGACCCGCGAGCAGGATGCAGTCGAGCGACACACGTTCAAGGAGTTCAAGACACACTTCGCATTCGTTCACGCCGATCCCGATCCAGCGAAGGAGTCCTTCGCTCCGGGCGTCATGCAACGCGGGCAATGCTTCGTCCATAACTTGGCGCAACAACTTGGGATGCGCGTCGCCGTGCGTCATGCTCCCGATGTCGTGGACCAGCGCGATATCGATGCGCTCGACGCCGAGCCGCTCAAAGCTTCCTTCCAGGCTGCGTCTGATACCGTCGCGCGAATAGTCGAAGCGCGGGCGATACTGTAGCGGTTCCGCATACGCGAAGTCGCCCTCTTCACCCTTTGCGACGGGATCGAGAACGCGGCCGACTTTGGTGGACAGCACCGGTCGCGGACCAGTCCAGCTGCGCAAGGCTTCGCCGATCCGCTGCTCGCTTCGGCCATGACCGTAAAACGGCGCCGTATCGAGATAGCCGACGCCGGCTTTCAATGCCGCAAGTACGGTCGCAATCGCCTGTTCGTCGCTGAGAGGCCGATAGAGGTTGCCGATGGGCGCGCAACCGAGCCCAAAGTCCGGAACCTCGAATTCGCTGGCCTTGGCCATGACGCTCTCGTTACAAGCTTTGCCGATCATGCTGGAGGCAATTTCGGTTGGCAAAGGTCGTGATTTTCGGTGCTAGGATCGGCTCGGACGAGGAGACCGCCATGACCTATGCGCCGCACGACCGCGCCATCTACGACGCCGACAGCCACATCATGGAACTGCCCGACTTCCTGCAGAAATATGCCGATCCGGCGGTGCGCGACGAGATTCCGGCCGTGAGCTATTCCGCCTCCATCGTCACCGATGAAGAAGTCGCCGAGATCATGGCGCGCGGCGGGCGGCACAGCGAGGAACATCTCGCCGAACTCCTCGGCCTCGGCGACAAGCTGATCGAGAAGTCGAAGGAGATCCAAGCGCTCGGCGCTTTTGACGGCAAGGAACGCAAGGCCGCGATGGACATGCTGGGCTTTCGCCGCCAACTCGTTTTTGCGACGCACAGCGTGGCGATGCCGTTCTCGCCAAGCTCCAAGATCGCGCCGGAGCGGCGCTATGGCGGCGCGCGGGCGCACAACCGGCACATGTCGGAGTTTTGCTCGCATGATCCAAGACTGATGGGCGCGGCGATCATTCCGCTGGACGATCCGCAATATGCGCTAGCCGAACTCGACTTTGTGCTGAAGACGAACCTGAAAGCAGTGTGGGTGCCGCATCGCCCGTGCGGCGACAAATCGCCCGGCCATGTCGAATTCGAACCGTTCTGGGCGAGACTCGCCGAGGCGGGCGTGCCGTTCCTCCTGCATGTCGGCGGCTCGCCGCTGCAACTGGCCAAGGCCTGGGGCAACAACGGCCGCGCCGCGACCAAGGATTGGCTCGGTGGCGGAGAAAATCTGCGCACCAAGGACGTCGCCGTGTTGCATCAGGGACCTGAAACCTTCATCTCGATGATGGTGATCGAGGGCGTGTTCGAGCGGCATCCGACGCTGCGCGGCGCCAGCGTCGAACTGGGCGCGGGCTGGGTGCCGGCGATGCTGACGCGGCTCGACTGGGTCGCGAAACATTGGGGCCGTACCGACCAGACGCTCGCAAGCTTCAAGCGGACGCCGAGCGAGCAGCTCACGCAGCAAATGGCGTTCACACCCTTCGTGTTCGAAGAGGTCGGCAGCTTCATCGATCAGTCGAACCCGGATCTCTATCTCTTCTCGAGCGACTATCCGCACATCGAAGGCGGCAGAAATCCGATCGCCCGTTTCGAAGGCGCGCTCGGTGAACGTGCGCCGGCGGTGCGCGACAAGTTCTATGCGGAAAACTTCCTCAGGATCTTTCCGGAGGCCCGCGCCCACTAGCGTCAACCCACAGGAGACACTTGCTTGCGAACGACCACGCCGCGCATCGCGCCGCTCACGGATGCCGAATTCAACGACGAGCAGAAGGAAATGCTGGCGCCGATGGGCGGGCGCGTCCTCAACATCTTTCGCACCCTGGTGCGCGAGCCCAAGGCGTTCAAAGGCTTTCTGGCGTGGGGCAATTATGTGCTGTCGCGGCGCAACGCCTTGCCGGAACGCGAGCGCGAGATCGTCATCCTGCGCACTGGCTATCTCTGCAAGTCGGGCTATGAATGGACGCAGCATGTCATCATCGGTAAGCGCAGCGGTCTCAGCGACGACGAGATCGCGCGCCTCAAGAAAGGCGTCGAGGCCGGATGGAGCGCGGCGGACGCGGCGCTGATCCGCGCCAGCGACGAATTGCACACGGACCAGTTCATCTCGGATGCGACCTGGACGGCGCTCGGGAAACACTTCACGCAGAAGCAATGCATGGACGTCGTCTTCACCGTCGGCCAGTACACGCAAGTGTCGATGATCCTGAACACGTTCGGCATCCAACTCGACGAAGGCCAGACACTCGATCCCGACCTGAAGGGCTTCTGAAGCATGCGGCTCAAGGGCAAGACCGCGATCATCGTCGGCGCCGGCCAGACGCCCGGCACGACGATTGGCAACGGCCGCGCCATGGCGATTCTGTTCGCGCGCGAAGGGGCCGAAGTTCTCTGCGTCGACCGCGACGGCGCGCGCGCTGCCGAAACCGCCGAGATGATCGAGAAGGAAGGCGGCCGCGCCACCAGCCTCGAAGCCGACACCACCAAGCCCGGCGCCGCGGACGCGATCATCGCGGCTGCGAAGTCGCGCATGGGTCGCATCGACATCCTCGTCAACAATGTCGGCATCGGCGGCCGCGATGGTCCGGCCCACAGGCTCGAGGAAGACGCGTTCGACCGGATCATGACCGTCAATCTCAAGAGCACCTGGCTGGTGAGCAAGGCGGCGATCGTCGTGATGCGCGAGCAAGGCAAAGGCGCGATCGTCAACATCTCCTCCCTCGCCTCCATCGCCGGCGGCAACCAGATCGCCTACGAAATCTCCAAGGCGGGCGTGAACCGCTTGACCACCGGCATCGCGCAAGCCAATGCGCGTCACGGCATTCGCTGCAACGCGATCCTGCCCGGTTTGATGGACACGCCGATGGCGGTCGCCGGAATCGCAGCTGCGACCGGACAAGACCAGGAAGCGGTCCGCCAGATGCGCAACCAGCGCGTGCCACTCGGCGGCAAGATGGGATCGGGCTGGGACACGGCGTATACCGCGCTGTTCCTCGCCTCCGATGAAGCGCAGTTCATCACCGGCGTCCTTTTACCCGTCGATGGCGGCATGTCGGTTCGCATCGGGTGAGCGACGCCATCATCATCGGCGGCGGACACAATGGGCTGGTCTGCGCCTTCTATCTCGCACGCGCCGGTCTCAAGGTCACCGTGCTCGAGCGGCGATCGATCGTCGGCGGTGCTGCGGTCACCGAAGAATTCCATCCGGGTTTCCGCAATTCGGTGGCCAGCTATACCGTCTCGCTGCTCAATCCCAAGATCATCCGCGATCTCGATCTGCATCGACATGGCCTGACGATCCTCGAGCGCAAGGTTTCCAATTTTCTTCCCCTCAACGACCGCGAATATCTCGCGGGCGCAATGCCCTCCGAGATCGCCAAATTTTCGGCCAAGGACGCGACGCAGATCGACGCCTATGACGCGCGGCTCGAGAGCATTGCCGACGTGTTGCGCGATCTGGTCCTGCAAACTCCGCCCAATCTGACCGATGCCGGCTGGACGGCGGCGATCCCCGAGTTGCTGAAGAGCGCGTTCGTGGCGCGCCGGCTCTCGAAACTTGAACTTGCAGCGAAGCGCGATCTGCTCTCGCTGTTCACGCAATCGGGTGGCGACTGGCTCGACGGCTGGTTCGAGAGCGAACCGATCAAGGCGATGCTCGGCTTCGATGCCATCGTCGGCAACTATGCCAGCCCCTACACGCCCGGCTCGGCTTATGTCCTGCTCCATCACGTCTTCGGCGAGGTCAACGGCAAGAAGGGCGCCTGGGGCCACGCGATCGGCGGCATGGGTGCTATCACGCAGGCGATGGCGAAGGCTTGTGCAGAAGTTGGCGTCACGATCGAGACCGATTGCGCCGTCCGCGAAGTCATCGTCGAGGATGGGCGTGCCCAGGGCATCGTGACCGAAAAAGGCGATACGCTGCAGGCGCCGCGCGTGGTCTCCAATCTCAATCCCAAGCTTCTCTTCGGCAAGCTCGTCGACGCCGCCCTCGTTCCGGCGGATTTCTCCGAACGGATGGCGCGCTATCGCTGCGGTTCCGGCACGTTTCGCATGAACCTCGCTCTCTCGGAGCTGCCGCGCTTCGCGTGTCATCCCGAGGCAGGTCCGCATCTGACGGCGGGCATCATCATGGCGCCGAGCCTGGCCTACATGGATCGCGCCTATAGCGATGCGCGCGCGTCGGGCTGGTCCAAGGCGCCGATCGTCGAGATGCTGATCCCTTCGACGGTCGACGACACGCTGGCGCCGGCCGGCCGTCATGTCGCTAGCTTGTTCTGCCAGCATGTCGCGCCCGAACTTTCCGGCGGCCGGTCGTGGGACGACCATCGCGACGAAGTCGCCCGGCTGATGATCGACACCGTCGACGGCTTCGCGCCCGGCTTCAGGAACTCGGTGCTCGGCATCCAGGCGCTAAGCCCGCTCGACCTCGAGCGCATCTTCGGCTTGACCGCCGGCGACATCATGCATGGCCGGCTCGATCTCGATCAGATGTTCTCGGCGCGTCCCGTGCTCGGCCATGGCGATTACCGCAGCCCCATCAAGGGACTTTATATGTGCGGCGCAGGCACGCATCCCGGCGGCGGCGTCACCGGAGCGCCCGGCCACAATGCCGCGCGCGAGATCCTGAAGGATGCCGGCAAGCGTTTTCGCTGAGGCCGGCTCGGACGATGGCGCATCTCCGCCATCTCCCGTTTATTTCGTCACGGCGGCAATATTCGACAACTTAATTGTGCCAAGAAATTCTTCTCCTCAAATTCCGTCATCGCCCGGCTTGTCCGGGCGACCCAATTTTCTGGCAGACAAGAAACAAATGGGTCGCCCGCATAAAGCGGGCGATGACGATCTTTTGCGTGAGTTTCGTGTCGCCGTTCCGGAACAAAACATTCGTTCCTATACGGCGATGCTTCGACAACGGAATTGTGCGTCGTTTTTTTTAATTTCCTTGCACCCCTTCCCCCCAATCTCGATTGCGCATTTTTGCAACGGATTTTGCGGATCAATTCACCAACGAATTCCACATCTAATATTCGTTTTTGAGTTTTCGTCCCCTCCCCCCAATCGCTCGTCGTTGCCCGCGCGCGCGAAACGACGCGGAGCCGTGGAGGTGGTGCGCGTTAGGACGTAGTTCAAGCAAACAACGATCACGATTTCGTCAGCGGCCGAATGCGGCCAGAAACTTGCAACAGCGCGAGCGTGCCTGAAAAGGTGATTGCGTATATTATCCCACCCGCAACGCCTTCCGGGGACTCACATGCGCGCGATGTGCTTCATGCTTGCCATGACGCTCGGCTTAGGTTTCGGCATTTCGACTGCCACGGCTCAACCGGCCCATTCGCAATGCTTCTCCATCCGTGATTTCCACAGTTGGAAGGCGCTCGATGCCAGGACCCTCTACATCCGCGTCGATACGCGTCGCTACTTTCGCCTCGACCTCGAAACGTCCTGCCCCTTATTGCTGTCGCAGAATTCGCATCTGGTCACGAAGTGGCGCGGCTCAAGTTGGGTTTGCTCGGCGATTGATTGGGACCTGAAGGTCAGCGACGATCCGATACGCGGATTTGCATCACCTTGCATCGTCAGGAAGATGACGGCCCTGACCGACAGTGAAGCCGCCGCCATTCCGCGGAAAGACAGACCGTAGGGTCGGCATTCCTGACGAAACTCGATGGTTGGCCGCGGCTAAGCCCCGCGCAAAAAAGGCCGGTATGCCGCCACGATTTACCATCTGAATAAAACGCATAAGGCCGCCGTCGCGTCTTCTGCCAAGATGAAGGCGATCAGGAATGATCGAGGCCGTCGCTCGGCGCTGCGTCTCCCCCTCGGGACTTGCTGCTGAGCGGCGGTCTTTTGTGTCAGGCGTTCACGCCTTGAGCATCCAGTCCGCGGCGACATCGAGAACTTCGCTCATCACCTCGACGTTGCTGCGTCCGCTTCGCTTCGGCACGTGGAAGGAGTGGTCCGCATCCGCGAAGAGCTTGAGCGTGGCGCGTCGTCCGAGCTTGGCGACGGTCGGGCGCAGGAGCGCAACCTCGGCAAGCGCATCGTTGCTGCCTTGCAGGAAGAGGAGCGGAATCTCGACGTCCTTGAGGTGAGCTGCGCGGTCCACCGACGGCGCACCGGCTGGATGGAGCGGGAAACCGAAGAACACCAGACCGCGCACGCCTTCGAGGGGCGTCTCGGCTTGCGTTTGCGAGGTCATTCGTCCGCCGAAGGATTTGCCACCGGCGAACAGCGGCAGCTTCCCGGCACGGCGTTGCGCCTCAGTAACGGCAGCGCGCACCGCGGCGTGAGAAATCTTGGGCGAGTCGACCCGTTTCGAGCCGCGCTCCATGTAAGGAAATTGAAAGCGCAGCGAGGCGACGGCGCGCTCCTTCAGGCCCTCTGCGATGGCCGTCATAGACGCGTGCGCCATGCCGGCGCCGGCGCCGTGCGCCAGGACGAGGCACGCGCGCGGTTTTTCCGGCGCCAGCCAGAGGCCGGAAACCGTCCCTTGGCCTTCAACATCTATTGTGACGTCTCGCTTCATGCTCATCGCACGACCTCGACAGGTTGCCCGTCGCCCAACACATTTTAGCTGAATTTGCCTTCCGTCACCGATGCAGGAACGCCTTCGTGGGCCCGGCGTTTCAACTATATGCCGCAGATCCACGAAACTTGGACTGTTCTATCTCACGGCCCTTCGGTCGAACTCGACGACGGGACTCTGACAGTCACCGGGCAAATTCACATGCCCTTGATGGACCTCGAGCGTCGCATGACTGTCGTGAGACTGAGTGATGGTTCCAGCGTCATCTATAGCGCCATCGCGCTCGGTGACGTCGAAATGAATCGGATCAAGACGTTCGGCGAGCCGCAATATCTCATCGTACCGGGCGACAAGCATCGTCTTGATGCAAAGATATTCAAGCAGCGCTATCCGAGCTTGCAGATCATTGCGCCACCTGGCGCATCGGAACGCGTGTCGAAAGTGGTTCCGGTGGACGCCACCAGCGTCGATTTCGGCGATCCCGATGTCACATGGCATGTCGTGTCTGGTACAGGCGGGCGTGAAGCTTCGCTTCTGGTGCGTCGGAGATCCGGCACCACTCTCATTCTGAGTGACCTCGTTGGCAACCTGCACCAAAAGCGTGGTTTTGAAGGTTGGCTGCTTCACGTCGCAGGTTTTGCCGGCGACCACCCACAGATTCCACGGGTCGTAAGAATGCTACTGGTCGAAAACAAAGGACGGTTGCGCCAGCAGTTGCTTGAGTGGGCCGCGATACCCGATCTGAGGCGCATTATCATGTCCCATGGTGACCCGATCGAAACCCATTGTGGGGAGGCCCTGCGCAAGCTTGCGGCCGCGCTAAGTTAGCAACTGCGGTTCACACGTTCCGATACCCGAAGCCAGAATGACGTCACGCTCCTTTGGGCGTTCCGCGCGATGTCTCGGGCACGCTGGAGGTGCGCCGCCCGCTAGGCTAACATGTTAGCCGGAGAGAATTACTATGCCCAATCTAGAACGCTTTGCGCACGATGCTCCCATCGATCGCATCCTGGACGTCATCGAGCGCGACGGCGCGGTCATTCTCACAGGCTTAATGTCAGGTGCCAATGTCGATGCGTTGATCGACGAACTGATGCCGCACATCGCGACGACGAAGCCCGGCGAGGAGACTTTCTCCGGCTTCAAGACGACGCGAACCGGCGCGCTGGCGGCGCGCTCGGCGAAGGTGCGCGAAGCGCTGCTCGATCCGCGGATCCGCGCCATCTGCGACGGCGTGCTGCTCCCGAATTGCGAGCGCTATCAAGTCAACGTCACGCACATCATCCGCATCCTGCCCGGCGAGACGGATCAGGTGATGCACAAGGATCGCTGGTCCTGGCAGTACCTCAAGAACATGGAACCGCAACTCAACACCATCTGGGCGCTGTCCGACTTTACGATCGAGAACGGCGCAACGCGCGTGGTGCCGGGATCGCAACGCTGGCCGGACAGCCGCCGGCCGCGACCCGACGAAATCGCCCAAGCCGAAATGGCCAAGGGTTCGGTGCTCGTCTACACCGGCTCGGTGTTTCATGGCGGCGGCGCCAATCGCACGCAGGAACCGCGTCTCGGCATGAACCTCACCTATTGTCTGGGCTGGCTTCGGCAGGAAGAGAACCAGTATCTCTCCTGCCCGCCCGAGATCGCACGCACCTTCGAGCCCGAGTTGCAGAATCTGATGGGCTACGCGTCGGGCGGCTATGGTCTCGGGTTCTATACGCCGCCGCTATCGGCGGAGGACGGCACCAAAGTCTGGCCGATCGAACACGCGGTGCGCGCCTAGTGCCGTCGGTTTGCTGCCCCGAGCCCCGAAACATGAGCGAATTCCGCTAGTTACTGTTTTTCGATAAATCTATTTACTGATAATCGATAATTGTGTATCGTATTTCGGTAAATCGAGGAGAATCGAAAAATGGAGTCGTTCAGCAGCTTCCTGCCGAAGCTATTTCGCTGGGTCTTCACCGTCATGGTCGTGCTGATGGTGATCGCCGCGCTTGGCATCTGTCTGGCGATGATCATCGATCCCGGGCTTCCTGCCGGCTTCCATTTCGGTCCGCAACAGGTCGATATCCTCGGCCAACCCGGCACGGTCATGCTTCGACCCGTCGGCGGCGATTCCAATTTCACTGTCACGGCGCTGCGCAACTCCGTCTCCATCACGATCGAACAGGCCGGCGGATTCGTGCGGGTGCTGGTGCGCAACGGCTTGCCGGTGGCGCTGATGCATGTCGTCTTTCTCGGCGTCTTGTTCGAACTGCTGCGCCGGCTCTTTCGCAACGTCGAACGCGGCGAGAGCTTCACCCGCCAAACCGTGCTCCTGGTTCAGTTCGTCGGCTTGTCGCTGCTCGCATTCTCGGTCGTGTCGGCGTTTGGCGAGAGCTGGCTCTGGCATGCGGCGTATGGCTATGCCGCCAGTCACGCCACGCTCACCATCCAAGGACAACAGTTGCATCTGCCGCCGATGTCGGGCGTCCCCTTCCCGCACAGCCAAGGCGGCAGCCCAATCTTCTTCTCCGGTCTCTTGGTGCTCGCTCTGTCGGAGGTGTTCCGCCAGGGACTGGCGCTCAAATCCGAACACGACCTGACGGTTTGAGCGCGCCATGGCCATCAAGCTCAACCTCGATCGTGTCATGCTCGAGCGGCGTGTTTCGCTCACTGAGCTTGCCGAGAAGGTCGGCATCACGCTCGCCAATCTGTCGATCCTCAAGACCAACAAGGCGCGCGCGATCCGCTTTACGACACTCGACGCGCTGTGCCGCGAATTGCAATGCCAGCCCGGCGAACTCCTCGAATTCGTCGCCGGTAGCGATGAAAGCGACAAGGGACACGCAACGGAGGATGGCGCATGATGCTGCACCTCAGCGAAACGGCATTCGCCCTCATTGTCGCGCTTCTCGATCGGGTCCTGCATCTGGGCGAAGGCGCTGGCGCGCTGCTCTTAGGCTTCGTTCTCGATCGCCTGGAATTCGTCGCACACAATCCCGCGAGCGCGATGACCGGACTGTTCGCCAACCTCTTCATCGGTTGGTGGCTGACGCACGATAAGCCGCACTTGCCGCTGGTTCCGTCTCGACGATGAGGCGCGCGCCGTGGTCGTAACTGAGATAGCGCCAGAGCCATTGGATCGCGACCAGCAGGCGATGCTCGAAGCCGGTGAGCAGATAGATGTGGATGAATGCCCAGAGGAACCAGGCGAGAGGGCCGCTTAGACGCGACCAGCCGAAGTCGAAAATCGCCGAGTGCCGTCCGACGATCGCCGCATTGCCGCGGTTGTGGAAGACGAAATCTGACGAGGACTTGCCTTGTCGGATGCTTTTCGCAAGCGCGCGGCCGAGATAATGGCCTTCCTGCTTGGCGACCTGGGCAAGGCCCGGCAACTGCTTGCCCGAAGCATCGCGCACCAGCGCGACATCGCCGAGCACGTAAACATTCGTTAGACCCGGCACCGAGAGGTCGCGGTTTACCATCACGCGGCCGGCTTTGTCCGTCGGCACGCCGAGCAACGCGCCGACTGGCGACGCCTTCACGCCCGCAGCCCAGATCGCAACGCTTGCGGGGATCGTCTCGCCGCCCACCTCGACGCCGTCTTTGGTGAGCGCGCCGACCGCGCCATTCACGCGCACCGTCACGCCGAGCGCCGTCAGTTTTCGGGCCGCATAGTTCGCGAGGTTCTCAGGAAAGGCGGTGAGGATGCGCGGACCTGCTTCAAGAAGAACGACATTCACCTCCTTGTAGTTGAGGCGATGGAAGTCCTTTGTCAGCGTGTAGCGCGCGAGCTCGGCGATCGCGCCCGCCAGCTCGACGCCGGTCGGGCCGCCGCCGATCACCACGAACGTCATCAGCCGCTTGCGCGCGGCGGGATCGTCGACCATCTCCGCTTCTTCGAATGCCAGCAGAAGGCGCGAGCGGATCGCTCGCGCATCGGCGATGGATTTGAGGCTGGGCGCGAATGCCGCCCAGTCGTCGTGACCGAAATAGGCGTGCGTCGCACCGGTTGCGAGCACGAGGCGGTCATAGGAAAGGATTTTGCCATCGCTCAGCGTGACGCGGCGCGCGGCGCTGTCGATGCCGGACACTTCGCCGAGCACCACGTCCACGCTCGGATAGCGGCGCAGCATGCGGCGCACCGGCTCGGCGATATCCGCCGGCGACAAGGCCGCCGTCGCGACCTGATAGAGGAGCGGCTGGAACAGGTGATAGTTTTGCCGATCGACCACCGTCGTCGGTACGCCCGCCGCGCCGAGCCCCTTCGCGACCGCGACGCCCGCAAAACCCGCACCGATGACGACAACTTTCTCGGTCATGGCGTGATCCTACTCCAAATCCGTCATCGCCCGCTTCGTCCGGGCGACCCATCTTTTTTGCCTGGCGCGGTTCACAAATTGGGTCGCCCGGACAAGCCGGGCGATGACACTTTTATATTGGGAAGTTAGGAGACGACTGTTCAGCCCCGAGCGGCTGCCGGCAACTCTCCCGTTGACAGCGACGCATCGTGCGCCGGAAAGTACCGAGGCTGCTTGTAGGACGCATCGGCCAGGGGGCCGGCTGGGCCATGCCCGTCCTACTCCAAGAAAAGGCAGCAAAACCATGTCCAATATCGAACACCTGAAGAAGCGCGCGAAGGCGCTGGTGCGCCTGCATCGCGAGCGCTCCTATCACCTGGCGTGCGTCGCGCGGGAAACGTTGCCCAAGTTCGCGAAAATGTCCGACCGCGAAATCCTCTCCGCCGATTTCAAGCTGTCGGATGCGCAAACGCTGGTGGCGCGTCACGAGGGCTTCGAAGACTGGAGCGCGCTGATAGCAAGGGCTGGCAACGCGCCTGACAGGAAGCACACCACAACGGCCGCGCCCGCAGTGCTGTTCGCGGTACCGATCCTCTACGTTTCGGATGTGCGGCACGCGCTTGCCTGCTACGCCGACGTGCTGGGCTTCGACATCCTCCAGACGTCGGGCGATCCGCCCTTCTATGCCGAAGTGCGCCGGGGCAACGCCAGGCTGGGACTACGGCTCGTGCATGGTCACGCCATCGATCCGGCCGTGCGCGCCAGCGAGGCCATGCTTGTGCAGACCAGCATTCGGGTCGGCAGCGCCAAGACGCTCTATCTCGAATATCTCGCGGCAGGCGCGACGTTCAACGCAGCGCTGACGCGCGACCCATGGGGGCCGCAGTACTTCATCGTCGAGGATCCCGACGGAAATCTCATTCTCTTCGGTGAAGAAGGACCGAACGCGCCGAAGCGATAGACTACGCCGCCTGCTCTTCGAGCTTCACGTCGTGGCCCCAGAGCCGCTCGACATGGCCAAGGACGAGCTCCTTCGTCTGGTTATGCAGCGGCACGCCGCGGTGCATGTTGTGCGCCAGGTGCAGCGTGCGGTTGCCCTTGAGATCGGCGCCCACGACCTGGATGTTCGCGTCGGCGGTACTGGCATCGAACTGGCGCGCGAGCTTGGAGCGCACCGAGCGGTAGCCGCTCTCGTTGTGGATCGCCGACACCTTGTAGGCGCTTTCCTCGGCCTTGTCGTAGAGCGCAAACAGACGAAAGTCGCGCATCACCTTCGGCGAGAGGAATTGCTCGATGAAACTCTCGTCGCGGTAGTTCGCCCAGGCTGTCTTCAGCGTTTCGATCCACTCGCCCTTGCCGGCGAATTCGGGAAACCAGTCGCGATCCTCCGGCGTGGGATTTTCGCAGATGCGCCGGATGTCGGCCATCATGCCATAGCCCAGCGCGTAAGGATTGAAGCCGCTGTAGCGGCGATCGTTGAAGTCGGGCTGGAACACCACGCTGGTGTGGCTGTGCATGAACTCCATCCACGAGCCCTCGGTGATCAGGCCGCGGTCGAACAGCGTGTTCATGATCGTGTAGTGCACGAAGGTGGCGCAGCCCTCGTTCATCACCTTGAGCTGGCGCTGCGGATAGAAATATTGCGAGAGATTGCGCACGATGCGCAGCGTTTCGCGCTGCCAGGCCTTGAGCGACGGCGAGTTCTTCTCGATGAAGTAGAGGAGATTTTCCTCGGGCAGCTTCATCTCGCCGCTGAATTCGTCCTCCGGGTCGACCACGGGCGGCGCGCTTGGCGGTTCGACGCCCGCCGGCAAGGTGCGCCACAGCTCGTTGTAGGCTTCCTCGTCATATTGCGCGCGGCGGCGGCGCTTTTCGAGGACGCGATCCTTCGACGGCTTCGGCGGGCGGCGGTAGCGGAAGACGCCCTGCTCCATCAAGGCGTGTGCGGAATCGAGCGTGGCCTCGACCTCGTCGCGGCCATGGCGTTCCTCGCAGGCGGCGATGTATTTCTTCGCAAACGCCAGATAGTCGAGAATGCTCTCCGCGTTCGTCCATTGCCGGAAGAGATAATTGTTCTTGAAGAAGTGATTGTGACCGAACGCGGCATGCGCCATGACCAGCGCCTGCATCGTCATGGTGTTTTCCTCGAGCAGATAGGAGATGCAGGGGCTCGAATTGATGACGATCTCGTAGGCAAGCGCGGAATAGCCCATGCGGTAGAGGACTTCTTCGCGCGCGAAAAGCTTGCCGAACGACCAGTGATTGTACATCAGCGGCATGGCGAGCGACGAGTAGGCGTCGAGCATCTGCTCCGACGAGATGATCTCGATCTGGTTGGGGTAGACGTCGAGCTTCAGATCGTTGAGCGCGATCTCCTCGATCGCCTTGTAGGTGCGATCGATGGTGGCGAAATCCCACTCCGGTTCCGAGAAAAGGAGCTTGCTCATTCCGCCGCCTCGGTTTTTTTGAACAATTCGTGGAACACCGGGAAAATGTCAGACGGCTTGGCGATGCGCTTGGTCGCGAAATTCGGCCACTCTTCCGCGACGGTGCGATAGGCGCGCCACAACTCCGCGCCGGAATCTTCGGACGCGAAGACCTCCATCTCGCGCTCGTCGAGAATCTCGATGTAGGCGTAATACTGGCAGAGCGGCATGATTGCCGCGTTCAACAGATCGACGCAGTGGCGCGCATCGCCCGATTGGGTATAGCCGTCCGACGCCTGTGCCGCATAGATGTTCCAGTCGGCTGTCGCATAACGCTCCTTCTGGATCTCCAGCATCTTGTCGAGCGCGGTCGACACGATGGTGCCGCCGGACTGGCGCGAATAGAAGAATTCCTGCTCGTCCACCTCCTGCGCGTCATGGGTGTGGCGGATGAAGATGACGTCGACCTTCTTGTAGCGGCGCTTCAGGAACAGATGCAGCAGCATGTAGAAGCGCTTGGCGAGGTCCTTCTCGCGCTCGCCCATCGAGCCCGACACGTCCATCAGGCAGAACATCACCGCCTGGCTGGTCGGCACGGGCTGCTCGACGAAGGAATTGAAGCGCACGTCGATGGGGTCGATGAAGCCGACCCATTTGCGCTTGGCGTTGGCGCGCGCGAGTTGTTCCTTGAGCGCGGCGATCTTCTCGTCGCTAGCCGGTGTCTCCTGTTCGGCGCGATCGAGCTCCAGTTGCAGCTTGTCGATGTCGGCCTGGCTCGGCCGCTTGAGTGCGAGGCGGCGGCCGAAGGAGTTGCGCATGGTGCGCAACAGGTTGATCTGTGTTGGCGCACCGGACGTCGAAATGCCGGCGCGGCGCCAGACCTTGTTCGGCGTTTCCTTGAGCGTGGTGCGCACGAGGTTCGGCAATTCGAGATCCTCGAAGAAGATGTCGAGGATTTCCTCCTGCGTCATCGTGAACTCGAAATCGTCCTCGCCTTCGCCCGAGTCCGATGCCTCTTTGCCGCCCTGGCCCGCGCCCGTCTTCGGCTTGTCGATGGTGTCACCGGGCGTGAAGTCCTTGTTACCGGGGAGCACGAAGTCGCGCTCGCCCGAGGTGCGTGGATCGAGCCGGAAGCGCGGCTCGTTGGTTCCCTTGGCGGAAATCTTGATCTTGCGTTCCTTGCCGATGTCGGCGACGGCCGCATCCTTCAACGATTTCTGCACGGCCTCACGGATCTGCGTGCGTGCGCGACGCAGGAAGCGCTGGCGATTGCCGAGGCTCTTGCCCTTGGGATTGAGGCGCCGGTCGATGAAGTGCGTCATTTAAAAACCGTCATGGGCGGCCCTCGAGCCGCCCACCCATCGCGCCTGCGTCGGCGGGCGCAAATGACTCATCGCGGCGTGACGCACGCCGGATGGGTGGCCGGGTCAAGCCCGGCCATGACGACTGAGGAGTAAACGCGCGCATCGCGGCACACTCACCCCGCCTTGTTGACCCGCATGTACCATTCGACGAGACGACGGACCTGCCGCGGCGTGTAGCCGCGCGCCAGCATGCGCTTGATGAACTCGTTGTGCTTGTTCGCCGTCTCGTTGTCCTTCTTCGACTCGAAGGAGATCACCGGCAACAGATCCTCGACCTGGGTGAACATCCGCTTTTCGATGACGGAGCGGATCTTCTCGTAAGCCGTCCAGGATGGATTCTTGCCGTCATGCTGGGCGCGATAGCGCAGCGCGAACTTGACCACTTCGTTGCGGAAGTCCTTGGGATTGGCGATGCCCGCCGGCTTCTCGATCTTGGAGAGCTCGTTGTCGAGCGCGCTGCGGTCGAGCAGCTGGCCGGTGTCCGCGTCCTTGTAATCCTGGTCTTCGATCCAGGCATCGGCATAGGCGATGTAGCGGTCGAACAGGTTTTGGCCGTACTCGCCGTAGGATTCGAGATACGCCTTCTGGATTTCCTTGCCGATGAACTCGGCATAACGCGGCGCCAGTTCCGACTTGATGAAGTCGAGATACTTCTTCTCGATATCGTCCGGATATTGCTCGCGCTTGATGGCGAGTTCGAGCACGTACATCAGGTGCACAGGATCGGCGCCGACCTCGGTGACGTCATAGTTGAAGGTCTCCGACAGGGTCTTGTAGGCGAAGCGCGTTGAAATTCCCGTCATGCCTTCGTCGACACCGGCCATGTCTTTATATTCTTGCAGCGTCTTGGCCTTGGGGTCGGTGTCCTTGAGCTTCTCGCCGTCATAGACGCGCATTTTCGAGATGATGTTGGAGTTCTCATGCTCCTTGAGCCGTGTGGCGACGCAAAACTTCGCCAGCATCTCGAGTGTTTCCGGCGCGGTCGGCGTGTTGATGAGGTTCGAAGCGGCCAGCAGCTTCTTGTAGATCAGAGTCTCTTCCGTCACGCGCAGGCAATAGGGCACCGTCACGACGCTGATGCGGTCGAGGAAGGCCTCGTTGTTGCGATTGCCTTTGAACACTGTCCACTCCGCCTCGTTGGAGTGCGCCAGGATGATGCCGTTATAGGGAATCGGACCAAGCGTTTCGGTGCCGATATAGTTGCCTTCCTGCGTCGCGGTCAGCAGCGGATGCAAGACCTTGATCGGCGCCTTGAACATCTCGACGAATTCGAGAAGACCCTGGTTCGAGCGGCACAGGCCGCCGGAGAACGCATAGGCGTCGGGGTCGTTCTGGCCGAAATGCTCGAGCTTCCTGATATCGACCTTGCCCGTCAGCGCCGAGATGTCCTGATTGTTCTCGTCGCCAGGCTCAGTCTTGGCGATCGCGTATTGCCGCAGCTTGTTTGGATAAACCTTGGCGACTTCGAACTTGGAAATGTCGCCGCCGAATTCGTCCAGGCGCTTGACGGCCCATGGACTCATGATGCCGCCGACGCGATGGCGCTCGATGCCGTAACGCTCCGCCAACAGATTGGCGAGCTCGTTGGAGCGGAAGAGACCAAGCGGCGATTCAAAAACCGGACTGATGGCGTCGCCAGCCTTGAGCACGTAGATCGGATGGACCTCCATCAGGTCCTTGAGGCGTTCGGCGAGCGAAGACTTGCCGCCGCCGACGGGTCCTAAGAGATAAAGTATCTGGCGCTTCTCTTCGAGACCCTGCGCGGCATGCTTGAAGTAACCCACGATGCGCTCGATCGTGTCTTCCATGCCGTAGAAACCATCGAAGGCGCGATAGACCTTGATCGTGCGATTGAAGAAGAGGCGGCTGAGGCGCGGATCCTGAGCAGTGTCGACGAGTTCGGCCTCTCCGATCGCCTCCACCATGCGCTCCGACGGCGTGGCGTAGAGCATGCGATTGTCGCGCGCGGCCAAAAGCCAATCTCTGAGGGAAAGGGACTCGAATTTTTCTCGCGCGTAGTCGCGGGAGAAGATGTCGAAGACGTCAAGCGTGCTCATAACCGCCGACTCCTAACTTTTGACCCGGCAACCTCCACGATTATAGATCGTGATCGATTGCGGATCTGACAAGTCCGTTGAACCCCTCATTACCCAGACTGCCGGCGCTAATATTCCAAGCGAATAATTAAACGAATGCTGAACAGACACGTTTGGTTCCGCTCAAGTCCGCATGACATATATTGTGTCGCTCAACCGCGGCTTGCGCGGCTGTTTCCCATGCTTCCCCGTCGGACTTGTGTGTGCAGCCAACTCGCTATCTCCAGCGCCAGCAAGGCTGATTTGCGCTAAGTGTACGCTGCTTCGACGAAATTCCAAAACAGAAGTGCGTGACATTCTCGCCGCACCCCAATTCCGCCATGAAGATGAACGAACCGCGCGAAGAAAAAATATTTCTGGTGCGCGCAAGCCGAACGAAGCAGCTTTACGCCGCATGGGGATTCATTTTTTCTTCGACATCTTGGCCTGGGTGTCGGCTGGGGCGCTCGCACACTTCGTCACGCGGCGCTACTTCGCGAGCGCGCGAACACCACTCAGCAATCCGGGATATTTCATCGCGCTCGCCGCAGGCGCGATCGCCGGCGCGTTGCTGTTCGGCAGCCTCAACCTGAGTTTGGCTGGCTTTTTTCAGATCGGTCACTCGATTGCCGGTGCGGTGGCCGGCGGAATTGTCGGAGTCGAGCTGTTCAAGCTCGCGACGGGAATCCGCGGCTCGACCGGCGGCCAGTTCGTGGCGCCGCTGGCTTTGGGAATTGCGGTCGGAAGGCTCGGATGTTTCTTCGCAGGCCTACCCGACTACACCTACGGCACGCCGACAAGCCTGCCTTGGGGCGTCGACTTCGGCGACGGCATAGAAAGACATCCGGTGCAACTCTACGAGTCCGCCGCGATGCTCGCGTTTCTGATTCTCTATTTACGCGGCCTTGCCGCTGATTCGCAACTGGTTGGCCGCCAGGGCTTTTATCTTTTCGTCGGATGGTATGGAGTCCAGCGCTTCGTCTGGGAATTCCTGAAACCGTATCCGCCGGTGATCGGCCCGCTCAACATCTTCCATGTGATCTGCATCGTTCTGGTCGGCTACAGCCTGTTCATAATGAGACAACAGAATGAGCTTCGTGCGGCCCTCTAAGGGTTACAGCTTCTACGGTCAGACGCTTTCGCTCTGCGAAGTGTGTCTGCGGCTGGTGAATGCCAAGATCGCGATCGAAGGCGAAGACGTCTTCTACCTGAAGCGTTGCCCCGAGCATGGCGCGCAGAAGACTCTGGTCTCCAGCGACGCGGCATACTTCAAGAGCACCAAGGACTTCCTCAAGCCGGGCGACCTGCCGCTGAAGCATCAAAGCCGCACACATTATGGCTGTCCTTATGATTGCGGATTATGCCCCGACCACGAGCAGCACTCCTGCCTCGCACTGATCGAGATCAACGACGCCTGCAATCTCACCTGCCCGGTCTGCTTCGCCGAGTCATCGCCGCAGAAAACACGAAACCGTTCGCTGGCGGAGGTCGATGCGATGCTCGAGACGCTCGTCGCGAGCGAGGGAAACCCAGATCTCGTCCAGATCAGCGGCGGCGAACCGACCATTCATCCCGAGATCGTCGCGATCCTGAAACTCTGCAAGACCAAGCCGATCCGCCACATCATGCTCAATACCAACGGGATCCGCATCGCCCGCGACCCCGCATTCGTCGCGGAACTGGCAAAGCTCAAGCCCGGCTTCGAAGTCTATCTGCAGTTCGATTCGCTGCAGCGCGAGGCGCTCGAGAATATTCGTGGAGCCGATCTGCGCCGCGTGCGCGCCGAAGCCTTGGCGAACCTCGAAGCGGCCGGCATTTCGACCACCCTCGTCTGCGTGGTGAAGAAGGGCGTCAACGACGCCGAGATTGGCGACATCGTGCGCCATGCGCTGACATATAAATGTGTGCGCGGCATCACCTTCCAGCCGGTCCAAGACGCGGGGAGAAATCTCGATTTCGACAAGAACCGCGACCGCATGCTCCTGACCGACATCCGCCGCGCCATCGCCACCCAGGCGAGCGAGGTGTTTCGCGGCGACGACATTATCCCGTTGCCCTGCAATCCGGACTCGATCGCAATCGCCTATGGCTTGCGCGACGGCGAGAGTGTCACGCCGATTACGCGACTCATTCCCCAGGCCGAGCTGTTGGCGGCGGCACCCAACACGATCTCATTCGAGCGCTACCCCGAACTGAAGAACCGGCTGTTCGAACTTTTGTCGCTCGCATCGTCCGGAGAGCGAACAAAAACGGTACTCGGCGATCTGCTCTGTTGCCTGCCGCAGGTCGAAGTGCCGGACGATCTCGGCTACGACAAGGTGTTTCGCATCGTGATCGTGCAGTTCCTCGACAAGTACAACTTCTGCGTGGCGACCGTAAAGCGATCCTGCATCCACTTCGTCACCGCGGAAGGCAAGATCATCCCGTTCGACACCTACAATCTCTTCTATCGCAGCGGTCTGGATGTGAAATTGCGGAAACAAGCCCATGTCCCAGCCTGAGCTCGGCCCAAAACGGCGCTACAACGTGGCAGGAACGGTGGCGCTTTTGCTCATCGGCCTGCTTTTTCTCGTTCCCTCCGGCCTCTGCACGGCGATTTTGGGCGGCGGGGCTCTGCTCGATGCGTTCGTTCATCCGGAAAATGTCAGCGACTCCGTCTCGATGATCGTCACGGTGGCGATTGTCGGCGGTCCGTTCGTCGCGCTCGGCGCGGTGCTCGTCTGGTTCAGCGTCAAGCGCATGCGTGGTCGCTAACCGATCCGTTCATCTTATTCATCTTGCATTTCCCGCTTGCTCCCGACTTCACGTTGCGCGAAGCTGAACGCATGGACGATCTCGCGCTCAACGTCAGAGTGGCGCAACCCGCCGACGCCGCCGAGGTCGCGCGCGTCTATATCGAGTCCTGGCACGATACCTATCCCGCAATGTTGTCGAGCGCGCTGCTCTGCTCGATGACGCCCAGGGGACAAACGGCGCGCTGGCTATCCGCCATTCGCAACCAGCGCCGGGAAGCGGTGCTCGTCGCCGAGAGTGCGCAGGTCGGCATCGTCGGCATGGCAAGTCTTGGTCCTTCGCGCGACCGTGCGCTCGCTTATGACGGCGAGGTCTACACGCTCTACGTCGACCCGGCATACTACAATCGCGGCGTCGGACGCGCGCTGCTCAAGGCTGCATTCGCAACGCTGCGCCAACGCGGCCGCACGTCCTGCGTGATCTGGGCGCATGCCGGCAACAATGCGCGCTTCTTCTATGAAACGATGGGCGGCTCTGTCGTGGCCGAGCGCAAGGCGCGCATGATGGGCGATCTGGTGCCGGAAACGGCGTTCGGCTGGAAAACCCTCGCACTGGCCGAGCGCAGCCACGCGAAATGATTCCGCTCGCGAACAACGCGATCGTCATCCTTCTCGACAGTCTCAATCGCCACATGTTGGGGAGTTACGGCGGGCGCGAATTCGCCACGCCGAACCTCGATCGTTTCGCAGCGCGCTCGCTCCGCTTTACGCGGCACTACGCAGCCTCGCTGCCGTGCATGCCGGCCAGGCACGATATTCTCTGCGGCGCGTGGGACTTTCTCTGGCGGCCATGGGGATCGGTCGAGCTCTGGGAAGATGCGATCACTTATCCGCTGCGTCGTGCCGGCGTCGTGTCGCAATTGATCAGCGACCACCCGCATCTGTTCGAAACGGGCGGCGAGAACTACCACATCGACTTCACCGCCTGGGACTATCAGCGCGGGCATGAAGGCGATGCCTGGAAAACGCGCGCCGATCCCAGTTGGGCGGGCTCGCCGATGTTCGGTCCCAAGCGAGACATGCCCTACGACAAGTCCCGCGGCTATTTTCGCGGCGAAGCCGATTTTCCCGGACCGCGCACCATGCAGGCCGCCGCCAACTGGCTGAGCGACAATGCCGGCGCGCACCAGCGCTTCTTCCTGTTCGTCGACGAGTTCGATCCGCATGAGCCGTTCGACACGCCGGACGAATACGTCAAACGCTATGATCCCGGCTGGGACGGTCCGCCGCTGATCTGGCCGCCTTATGGTGCCGACATAGTCAAACGCGGCGTGATGAGCGAGCGCGAAGCCCGGCATCTGCGTGCCGCCTATGGCGCCAAGCTCACCATGATCGATCATTGGCTCGGGCGCGTCCTCGACACGATCGACGCGAAGGACTTGTGGAAGGACACGATGGTCGTGCTCTGCACCGACCACGGACACTATCTGGGCGAGAAGGATATCTGGGGAAAGCCCGCCGTTCCCTTGTACGAGACAATGTCGCGCATCCCGCTGATGATTGCCGCGCCCGGTGTGGCGGCCGGCACCAACGACGCTCTGACAACGAGTGTCGATCTCTTCGCCACGCTCGCCGAACTCTTCGGCATCGAACGCAGTGTGCGTCAACGCACGCACGGCCGCTCGCTCCTGCCGCTCCTCTCCGACAAGACGAAGGCGATCCGCGATTGGCTTCTGGCAGGCGTCTGGGGCCGCGAAGTTCACTTGATCGACGGCAAGCACAAATATGCGCGCGCCCCCGCCGGAACGAACCGTCCGCTGGTAACGCTGTCGAACCGCTGGTCCACCATGCCGACCCACATTCTTGCGCGCGAGCAGGAAATGCCGCTGCCGGACGAACGCGCCCGGCTCGATCGCATGCCGGGCAGCAAAGTGCCGGTGATCCGCCAGAGCTGGGACGAGAGCGACTCCGTTCCGTACTGGGCGCTGGCGCGGTTCTCCGGCAACCACCTTTATGATCTGGCAAACGATCCCAACGAAGAGAACAACCTGGCCGGTAACCCGCTCGAGAAGGACCTCGCCGCGATGCTGCGCGAAGCGATGACAACCGTCGAGGCACCGCCGGAACAGCTCGCGCGGCTAGGACTGAGCTAAAATCCCAGGCGCTTCAGCTGCGGATCGAGCTCCGCGACGGTTTGCTCGACCGACATCTCCCATCGTCCTCGCGGGCCATACCAAAGCCGATTGATCATGGAGCGCACGAATATCCAGTGCGATCTCGCCTTGAGCGAAAGATCATCCGACGCGAATTTGTAGTCCTGCAGCAGGCGGTCGACATTTTCCTCGCCGAGATTCCAGAACCAGGCGAAATCGATGACCGGATCGCCGTAGGCGGCGTCGGAGAAATCGATGATCCCCGTGAGCCGCGAGCCAGCGACCAAGATGTGATCGTCGCTCAGATCGTCATGCGCGAGGCGGGCCGGACCCGGCTCGAGGGTCGCGAGCGCAGCGTAAAAAGCATCGAAGCGTGCCAATGTTTTCGGCGAAACCGTGCGCGCGATCTCGGCGCGCCGCGTGTCGCGATAAAGGGCGGCGAACTGCGCGCCGAACCAAGTACGTGCGATCGTGCCGTCCGCTTGTGCGATCGTCTCGGCCGGCAAGGCGTGCAGCGTCGACAGCAACAAGGCGACCGAAGAAAGCACCTTGCGCTGGTTCGGCGGCGGCATCGCCGCGAAGACGGCCGATGTCATCTCCCGGCCCTGAATCTTGCGGTAGACGCCGAAATCACGCTCCTCAGACACATACTCATAGTGTGGCAAGGGTACAGATGACAGCGGAGCAAGTGTCGCGAGCAAGTTCAGTTCGGCGGCGAACCGTCCGCGATACGAGTCGTTGCGCGGAAAGCGCGCGATCCATTTGCCGTCGAGCACCACGACGACATTGTCGTCGCCATGGCCGATCAAAGTGGCGTGTGTGAACGGCAATTGCGGAAACGCGGCACGAAGGCGCGCGATCAGTTCCTCGAGCGTCGGTGCCTCAGAGGTCACGGGGCCGGACGAAATCGATCAGCTCGCCTCGGCCCGGCGCCACATCACGCCAGCGCGCCACGGCAAAATCGAGAACCGCCAGCGCGCAGGTCGGAAACTTCTCCTCGATCTGGTCGAAGCGGTCGCGCTCCTTGCGCTTGACGGGCTGGCGCGACAACGCGGTCGCCAGCTGCTCCATTCCGGGATTGTGGCCGACGACCAACAGGCTCGCCACCGACGGCTTCACCGAGCGGATCGCGGCCAGCATCTCCTTCTGTCCGGCAAGGTAGAGACGGTCGGTGAATTCGATGTGCTGCGCCCGCGGCAGTTTCTCGCTCAGGAGTTCGACGGTCTCGACGGTTCGCCGCGACGTCGAGGAGAGGATGAGATCGGGCAAATACTTCTCCCCCGCCATATAAGCGCCGATCACGGGCACGTCGTCGCGGCCGCGCTCGAGAAGTTCACGATCGTGATCCTCGATTCCGGGATTGGCCGGCACCGTCTTGGCGTGGCGCAGCAGCAAAAGCCGCTTCAAGGGACTTGATACTTGGCCCGCGCACCACGCTCGATGGCGGCAGCGGTGAGTTTGTCGATGTCGAGCAGCCTTCGGATGGCGTCGAGCACGCGCAGCTCTTCGAGCGCGATGCGCCGGTCGGCCAACGCCACCTCCAACGCGATCCAATAGGCGGTCTCGTGCAGAACGTCGGGCAAGGCTTCCTTGACGAGACCGAGCACAGCGTCCGCCCCATCCGGCTCCTGCAGGATCTGCGCGCATTCCTGGCAGATCGCCAGAAGACGGCTGTGGTCGAAATTCTTGAAGGCCGGAAGCGCCTTGGTCAGCTCGCCGATGATGCGCAATTCGGACTCGCTCATCGAACCGTCGGCGGCCGAAACGATGACCATCACATAGATCAGAGCAGTCTGGTGGCTGATGGTGTTCATTTTCGTCATGGCTGCCTCGATGCGGCGCGACCTTAAGAAACTTGACCCCCGCCAGCAAGCGCGCAACAAAACTGCATGGCTACCAACAAAAAGCCCGGAAAGTGGCGAAGCCGCACGCTCGCGGTGCGCGGAGGCACGTCCAGGACGCCGTTTCAGGAAACCTCGGAAGCGCTCTTCCTGACGTCGGGCTATGCCTATGAAGCGGCCGAAGAAGCCGAGGCGCGCTTCGCCGGCGAGGCGACCGGCTATCAATACAGCCGCTTCGGAAATCCCACCGTGACGATGTTCGAGCAGCGCATGGCGGCGCTCGAAGGTGCACCGGCCGCGCGTGCGACGGCCACCGGCATGGCGGCGGTGACGACATCGCTGCTCTGCGCGCTCAAGACCGGCGACCACGTCGTCGCGGCCAAGGCGATGTTCGGCTCTTGCCGTCACGTGATTGAGCAGATCCTGCCGCGCTACGGCATCCACATCACGCTCGTCGATGGCGGCGATGTCGATCAGTGGCAGTCGGCGATGCGGCCCGAGACCAAGCTACTGTTTCTGGAGACGCCATCCAATCCGACACTCGCGATTGTCGATCTCAAAGCCGTCGCCAGGATCGCGCACAAGGGCGGTGCGCGTCTGATCGTCGACAACGCTTTCGCGACGCCGGCGCTGCAGCGCCCGTTCGAATTCGGCGCCGATATCGTCGTGCACTCATCGACCAAATATATCGACGGCCAGGGCCGCGCGCTCGGCGGCGTCATCCTCTGCCAGGAGGATTATCTGAAGGATTACCTCCAGAGCTTCTATCGCAACACCGGGCCTTCGATCAGTCCGTTCAACGCCTGGATCCATTTGAAGAGCCTGGAGACTCTCGATCTACGCATGCGTGCGCATTGCGCCGCCGCCGAGACAGTTGCCGATTTCCTTGCCAAACAGGGTAAGATAACGCGGGTGCTGTACCCGTTCCGTCCCGATCACCCGCAGCACAATCTCGCCCGTGCCCAGATGGAAGGGGGCGGCGGCGTGGTCGCCTTCGAAGTCGGCGGCGGCAAGAAAGCCGCGTTCAAGCTGGCCAATACGCTCAAGGTAATCGACATCTCGAACAACCTCGGCGATGCCAAGAGCCTGATCACCCATCCGGAAACCACGACGCATCAAAAGCTGACGCCAGAGGCGCGGGCAGAACTCGGCGTGACGTCGGGGCTGCTGCGCCTCTCCGTCGGGCTCGAAGATCCGGCCGATCTTTGCGACGATCTCGAACAAGCGTTGAGGGCGGCATGAGCGAACATCACGCCTCTATCCGCTGGACGCGCACGAGCGCGGACTTCCTGTACGACACCTATAATCGCGCGCACGAAGTCAGCTTCAACAAGGGCGCGATCGTCGTGCCAGCCTCGGCCGCGCCCGCCTTCAAAGGCGACGTCGATCGCGTCGATCCGGAAGAGGCGTTCGTCGGCGCGCTCGCGTCCTGTCACATGCTGACCTTTCTCGCGATCTGCGCCCGCAAACGGATCGTCGTTAATTCCTACGAAGACGACGCGGTCGGAGTGATGGAAAAGAACGCCAACGGAAAGTTGTGGGTATCCCGCGTTACGCTGCAACCGAGAATCACATTCGCTGAGGGAACTTCACCCAGCGCCGCAATTCTGGCCGATATCCATCACCAATCACACGAGGAATGCTTTATCGCGAACTCGGTGAAGACGGTCGTGTCGGTGAAGACACACTCACCGGCGAACTGACGAGGCGCCTTGCTTTGGCCGCGATCGCTCCCAATACTTTGCTCATGTACGAACGTTCGACTCGCAACATCAGCGTCGCCGTCAAGCCGGCCTTCCTCGACGATCAATCCGATCCGGACGAGCAGCGCTATCTCTGGTCCTATACCGTCACGATCGAGAACAAGGGCGTCGAGACCGTTCAGCTTCTGTCGCGCTATTGGCAGATCACCGACGGACACGGCCAGACGAAAGAAGTGCGCGGACCCGGCGTCGTCGGCGCGCAGCCAGTGATCGCGCCGGGACAGAAGTTTCAGTACACCAGCGGCTGCCCGCTCCCGACCGCGTCAGGCTGCATGTCGGGCAAATACCAAATGCGCAGCAGCAGCGGCGAAGCCTTCGAAGCGGAGATCCCGGCGTTCCTGCTGGAAAGCCCGCACGAGCAGCGTCAGATCCACTGAATCAAGCCAATTCAGCCTCGCAAAACCGCATGCCGGTCGCGCTAAGTCCCCTGCGTTGCATGGGTTGATCCGGGCGGTCGGACAGGGCGTAATCGCCCCTCCCCCCTCAAGAGACCCGACATGCAGAAGTCCATGACCAAGCGCCGTTCCGACAAGCCGGCAAAGCCGACGCGCGAAGAGGCCGAAGCCGCCATCCGCACCATGTTGCGTTGGGCCGGCGATGATCCTGATCGCGAAGGCTTGCGCGAGACGCCCGAACGCGTGGTGAAGGCGTTCGAGGAATGGTTCTCCGGCTACCGCCAGGATCCGGAAGCCTATATGCGGCGCACCTTCGAAGAGGTCGAAGGCTACGACAATATGATCGTACTGAAGGACATCCGCTTCGAATCCCACTGCGAGCATCATCTGGCGCCGATCATCGGGCGCGCCCATGTCGGTTACCTGCCCACTCACCGCGTCGTCGGCATTTCCAAACTGGCGCGCGTCGTGGAGGCCTATGCCAGGCGGCTGCAGGTCCAGGAGAAGATGAACGCGCAGATCGCCAACACGATCCAGCACGTGCTGCAGCCGCGAGGGGTCGCCGTCGTCATCGAGGCGACGCATCAATGCATGACGACGCGCGGCGTGCACAAGACCGGCGTCGCGATGGTGACATCGACCATGCTGGGCGACTTCCGCACCAACGAGATCACGCGCGGAGAATTCCTCTCGGTGATCGGCCATCCCACTTCATCGATGAACGGCTGACACCGTGTCCGCTCACCTCGAGTCGCTCGATCTCACCCACCGTCTCATCGCGTTCGACACCACCAGCCGTGGCTCGAATCTCGCCCTGATCGATTTCGCGCAGGAACTGCTGGAGGAAGCCGGCGCGCGCTGCAGGCGGACCGTCGATGCGAGCGGCAAGAAGGCCAACCTCTTCGCGACCCTCGGACCCGACCGGCATGGCGGCACCGTGCTGTCCGGCCACACGGACGTGGTGCCGGTCGACGGACAGGAATGGTCGAGCGATCCGTTCCGGCCGGAAGTGCGCGGCAACAACCTGTTCGGCCGCGGTGCCTGCGATATGAAGGGTTTTATCGGTGTGGCTCTCTCACGGTTGCCGAATATCGCCCACGCCAAGCTTGCGCACCCGATCCATTTCGCCCTGTCGTACGACGAAGAAGTCGGCTGCACGGGCGTGCGCGAGCTGCTCGCCGACCTCAAGACCAACGACATCAGGCCGGAGCTCGCCATCATCGGCGAGCCGACGTTGATGAAGGTCGTCGGCGCGCACAAGGCGGGTGCGGTGCTGCACACCCATTGCCACGGGCGCGAAGGACATTCGAGTGCACCGGAAAAGGGCGCCAACGCCGTGATGATGGCCGGCGAATTCGTGCGTCTCCTGGAAGAGATGTGGGACGAGCTTCGCACCGACGCTGATTCCGCCTTCGATCCGCCGCACACGACGCTCCAGGCCAACATGATCGAGGGTGGTTCGGCCTCGAACATCCTAGCACGCGATGCGCTTGTGACATGGGAGTATCGCGCCCTTCCCGGTCGCGACGCCGAAGCCATCGTCGCGCGCGTGCAGCAGCGTGCCGAGCGCGAAATCCTGCCGAAATATCGCAAGCGCGCCCCGGAAGCGCGGCTTGAAACGGTCCTGCACGCGTCTTATCCCGGTCTCGCGATGGACGAGACCTCGCCGGCAGTCCGCGCCGCCCTTACCCTCTCCGGCGCCAACCATGCGGAGGCTGTGTCATACGGCACCGAAGCCGGGCACTTTCAGCGCGCCGGCATTCCGTCGGTGATCTGCGGCCCTGGCTCGATCGAACAGGCGCACAAGGCGGACGAGTTCGTGGCCTTGGCGCAACTCGAGGCCTGCGGCCAGTTCCTCGACAAGGTAATCGCGAAGGCGTGCGCCGCGTGAGCGATCTCGTTCCCGAACGGGTCGAAGTCGTTGGGCTCGACCATGTCTATCTCGCCGTGACTGACCTCGAGCGTTCCGAGAAATTCTACGACACGGTCCTGGCGCTGCTCGATTTCCGCAAGATCGACGCGCCGATCGGCGGCGAGCCGCACCGGCACTATTTCAACAAGGTCATGCAGATCAGCATCCGGCCGGCGCGCGGCGGTACTCACGATCCTTACGCGCCGGGACTGCATCATCTCTGTCTGCAAGTCGCGGACAACGCGGCGCTCGACAAGCTGGTGCGCTTGTTGCGCGCCGCCGGCCTCGCGATCACTGAGCCCGCGCTCTATCCTCAGTATGCTGACGATTACTACGCGACCTTCTTCGAGGATCCCGACGGTATCCGTCTCGAACTCGTGGCCCGCCGCGCGCGTCGCAAGCTGACGGTCGAACGTTGGACCGAGCTGACGCGCTTTCTCAACCCTTGGGCGAATGTGAAGAACTGACTCACTTGTCATGGCCCGTCGGAGTGCGGGCCACCCAGATGACATCTGATGCAATCGTGAAGAATCGAGCGCGGCCTCAACTGGGTGGCCCACACTAGGTGGGCCATGACAGCTTTTGTGCAAGTACGATGGGTGGCCGGGTCAAAGCTGGTCCTCTGGCCGCGCTACGCGCGGGCCAGGGCCCGGCCATGACGAGCGCTTGGCTGTGTTACATAACGAATAGTGCCACTGGGGCAGGTCGTCATGCGGCGATATCGCTGGCTGATCGCAAGCGTACTGATCATGCTGGTCGCCGGCGCGATCTACGGCTTGCAACAGTTCGACAAGGCGAATTTCGGCGTGCCGCGGTTCTTCTTGTGGCGCCTGGTCTCGCGCGACTTTCATGGCGGCAACCGTGCCGACGTCAACGGCGTCAGCCTCTACTACGAAACCTACGGCCAAGGTCCGCCCGTTCTTCTGGTGCACGGCGCAGCGGGATTCCTCGAAACGATGCACCCCTTCATCACGGCGCTCGCTTCGACGCACACCGTGATCGCCGTCGACAGCCGGGCGCAGGGCCGCTCGACCGACTCGACGGCACCGTTGAGCTACGCCCAGATGGGCGACGACATGATCAAGCTGCTCGACAAGCTGGGCATCGCCGACACGGATATCGTCGGCTGGAGCGACGGCGGAATCGTCGGGCTCGACATGGCCATGAAGCATCCCTCGCGCGTGCGTCGGCTGGTCGCGATCAGTGCGAACTTCGACGCCAACGGCGTTGCCCCAGGCGCTTTAGGGCCGCAAGCGCAGGCCGAAATCGCCGCCGAGATCAAGCCGTTTTACGACGCGATCGCGCCCGATCCGACGCACTTCCCGGTGATGGTCCGAAAAATCATGGTCATGGTCACGACCGAGCCGCACTACACGATTGCGCAGTTGGGGCGCATCAAGGCGAAGACTTTGATCGTGGCCGGCGAGAACGATCTGATCCTGCGCCGACACACCGATGCGCTGGCGCAAGCCATACCCGGCGCGAAGGAAATCATCGTTCCCGGCGCCACGCATCTTGGGCCACTCGAAGCGCCGGAGATCTACACGAAGATCGCGCAGGATTTTCTGGCCGCTGCACCCTAATTCATCCCGCCAGATCGGCCGGCGCGATCTCGTGACTTTTGCCGCAGAATTCGCAGCGCGCGCGAATGATCCCGTCGCCATCGGCAAGACCCGCGCGTTCCTTGTCGGAATAGGATCTCAGGACGGCTGAGATGCGGCTGGTGTCGCATTCGCAACGAAACTCGATTGGCTCGGCGGGATGAACGCGCGTCTCGTCTTCGTGAAATAGGCGCCAGAGCAGCGTTTCCGCCGGCAGTTCGAGATCGACGAGCTCGATATCCTCCACTGTCGAAAGAAACGAGGCGAGACGTTCCCAGTCGTCCTCGTTGCCGCGGCCTTCGGGTGTCGCCTGCAGCATGATGCCGCCGACGCGCCATGCCGGTTCCGCGGCTCCTGGCGTGAACACCGGCGCCGCGGCAAGACGCACCGCCGTCGGGAGCTGCTCGGACTGGGAAAAATACGTCTCGGCCGACGCAGCAATGCCGGCCGGCGAAAGTTCGACGATGCCCTGATAGGTCTTGCCTTCGCGCCTGGGCTCGATGGTGATTGCCATCACGCCGTCGCCGGCGAGCGCCTCGAAACCGATCGCGGGTGAGAGATCGGAAAGGCGGGCCTCGTCAAGACGCGCATAGCCGCGCAGCCCGATCGGTTCTCCATTCGTCGCGCCGAAATAGTCCGCCGTCACCAGATCGAGCGCACCATCACTCTTGGTCTGAACCGTCAAGCGGCCGTCGAGCTTCAGCGACGTGCCGAGCATCGCGGCCAGCGCGAGCGTCTCGCCCGCCACGCGCGCCGCCGGCTCCGGCAGCTTGTGCGCGCTCAGGGCCCGAGCCGACGCCGCGTCGAGCCGCACCAGCCGGCCGCGCAGGCTGACGTCGGGCAGATCGAAGGCAAGAATGAAGTCGGCGGCAGGAGCGCGCTTGTACTCGGATGTCGGCATGGGAACGTATATGGCCCTTTGCCGGCTTCAGTTCAACCGAGCGCCCACAGCAGAATCGCCTTCTGCGCATGGAGGCGATTTTCCGCTTCGTCGAAGACGACCGAGTGCGGACCGTCCATCACCTCGTCGGTGACTTCCTCGCCGCGATGTGCCGGCAGGCAATGCATGAAGAGCGCATCCTTCGCGGCGCCCGCGATCAGACGCTCGTTCACCTGATAGGGTTTCAGCAGGTTGTGGCGCTGCTTGGTCGTGTCCTCGTCGCCCATCGAGACCCAGGTGTCGGTGACGACGCAATCCGCGCCCGCCACCGCCTTGTGCGGATCGTCGATGAAATGCACCTTGGCGCCGTGCTCTTCGGCATAATGGCGAAGACCTTCGCGGGGCGCGAGCTCCTTGGGCGTGGCGACTCGCAACTCGAAGCCGAGCTTGACCGCAGCATGTACCCACGAGGCCTGAACATTGTTCGAGTCTCCGGTCCAGGCAACCTTGCGCCCTTTGATGGAGCCCTTCTTCTCCTCGAACGTCATGACATCGGCCAGCACCTGGCAGGGATGCGACAGCTTCGTCATGCCGTTGATCACCGGCACGGCCGAATTCTCGGCCATCTCGTGCAGCATGTCCTGATCGAGGGTCCGGATCATGATGGCGTCGACATAACGCGAGAGGACGCGTGCCGTGTCCGCCATGGTTTCGCCGCGGCCGAGCTGCATCTCCGCGCCGGTCAGCATGATGGTCTTGCCGCCCAGCTGCTGCATGCCGACGTCGAAAGAAATGCGCGTGCGCGTTGACGGCTTGTCGAAGATCAGCGCCAGCATCCTGCCATCGAGCGGCTTGTCGGCGTCGAGCTCGCCACGCGCGAATCCTTGCCGTGCGGCCTTGCGCTGGCGCGCATCCGCGATCAGGTGATTGAGCGTCTGAGAATCGAGTTCGCTGAGATCGAGGAAGTGTTTCACCGCCCCGGTCTGGACTACCGGAGCATTCATGCCGCCACCGTCTTTTTCTCAGTCTCGAAATCGGTTGCCGCGGCCGAAAGCAGTGCGATGGCCTCGCGCACCTGCTCTTCGTCCACGATCAAGGGTGGTAGCAGGCGCACGACGTTCTCGCCGGCGCCCACGATCAGGAGACCATGCTGGCGCGCGCCTGCGACGAACTCGGTGTTCGGCACGCGCATCTTCAGTCCCAGCATCAGGCCCTGGCCGCGCAGCTCTTCGAACACGGACGGGTGTTCGGCGATCAGCCCTGCGAGCTGTTGGCGCAGATAGTTGCCGATCGCTTGCACATGCTCGAGGAAGCCCGGCGACAGCACCAGATCGATCGCCGCATTGCCGACCGCCATGCCGAGCGGATTTCCGCCATAGGTCGAGCCGTGCGTTCCGACGGTCATGCCCTTGGCGGCTTCCGCCGTTGCCAAACAGGCGCCGAGCGGAAATCCGCCTCCGATACCCTTGGCAACGCACATGATGTCCGGCTGCACGCCGATCCATTCATAAGCAAAGAATTTTCCGGTGCGCCCGACGCCGCATTGGATCTCGTCGAAGATGAGGAGCAGGCCACGCTCGTCGCAGATGCTTCTTAGCGCGCGGAGAAATTCCGGCGGCATGGGATGAAGGCCGCCCTCGCCCTGGATCGGCTCGATCATCAGTGCTGCCGTCGCCGGCGTGATCGCTGCTTCCAGAGCTTTCAGATCGTTCGGCGGAACCTGATCGAAGCCCTCCACCTTCGGGCCGAAGCCCTCGAGATATTTCTCCTGACCGCCAGCGGCGATTCCCGCCATCGTGCGGCCATGAAAGGCGCCGGCGAAGGTGATGATGCGAAAGCGCTCGGGGTGCCCGCTCACATAGTGATAACGCCGCGCCATCTTGAAGGCGCACTCGCACGCCTCGGCACCAGAGTTGGTGAAGAACACCGTGTCGGCGAAGGTGTTCGCGACCAACTTCTTCGACAAGGTTTCCTGTCCAGGCACGCGATAGAGGTTGGAGGTGTGCCAAAGCCGATTCGCCTGCTCGGTCAGCGCCGCCACCAATTTGGGATTGGCGTGTCCGAAAGCGTTGACCGCGATGCCGGCGCCGAAGTCGAGGTAGCGCTTGCCGTCCTCGGCGAAAAGGTAAGGACCTTCGCCGCGGACGAACGCGACATCCGCCCGATTGTAGGTCGGCAACACCGAGGGAAACACTGGACTCTCCATGACTTGGCCTGTGGACAACGGCGAAAGCCTGCGTCGGACTTATCCGCTGAAAGCGCGAATCGTACAAGCGAATGGCTTCCATGCACCTGAGTCGCGATGTTGTGGACAAGGGATGGGGATTATCGCCCAAGCCTTGTGCAGTGTAATATCAGCGATACGATATCTTGTGGCAAACGCCATGAAGGAGCGGTTTTATGACCCAATTGTTGAATTGGACAGACGATCGAGTCGAGCAGCTCAAGAATCTCTGGACCGAAGGGTTGTCGGCCAGCCAGATCGCCCGCGCCCTGGGCGGAGTCACACGTAACGCCGTCATCGGAAAGGTGCATCGTCTGGGCCTGGCAGGACGCGCCAGTCCGTCGCGCAGCGAACGGCCGCGTTTGCCGATGGCGCCGAAGGTTTCCATGCGCGCGCATGTGCCGCCCGCGCCGATCGTCGAGGAAGACCCTCTGACCTTCGATGACGGCAGCCACGCGACGGTGTTGACGATCAACGACCGCATGTGCCGCTGGCCGATCGGCGATCCGTCTGCGGATGAATTCCACTTCTGCGGCCGGAGCCCGAAAGTGGGATCGCCCTATTGCGAAGCGCACGCCCGCAAGGCCTACCAGCCGCAGCAACAGCGGCGCGATAAAGGTCGCATGGCAGGCTGACGCCCGCGGACTGAGACTTGCCATATCGTATGTGATCGCGTTTCCTCGCCTTCTAAAAAAGGTGGGGAAACGCCATGACAAGCATCTACGACTTCACCGCGAAATCTCTTCAGGGCAAAGACGTTCCACTGTCCGACTTCAAGGACAAGGTGCTGCTCATCGTCAACACGGCGAGCAAGTGCGGGTTCACGCCGCAATATGCCGGCCTCGAATCACTTTATGAGAAGCTGAACGCCAAGGGACTGGCGATTCTCGGGTTTCCCTGCAACCAATTTGGGCAGCAGGAACCGGGTGGTCCGGAAGAAATCGGCGCCTTCTGCCAGATGAACTACGGCGTGAGTTTTCCGATGTTCGACAAGATCGACGTCAATGGGCCGAAGGCGCATCCGCTTTATCAGTATCTCAAGGACGAACAACCGGGTGTCCTCGGCACGAAAAACATCAAGTGGAATTTCACCAAGTTCCTGGTCGACAGGGACGGTAAAGTCGTCGATCGTTTTGCGCCGATGACGAAACCGGAAGACATCGAGAAATCGATCGCGAAGGTGTTGTGACCCCATGCGCGAGCGCTGGACGCGCACGACACCAGTCCTGAAGGTCGACCCGGAAGAAGCCGAAGCTTTGATCAGGCCGGCGCTTGGCGACTGCCGCGTGCTCCGCGTCGAGCCGCTGGGCGGTGGGCATTCCAACACGAACTTGCGCCTGCATCTCGACGGCGCGCCCGACTCCGTGGTGCTCCGGCTCTACCAGCGCGATCCAACGCAAGCGGCAAAGGAGGCCGCGATCGCCTCGCTCGTGGCTACCACAGTTCCGGTTCCGCGTTATCTGCATCTCGGCGAGCGGCCAACGAACGGTCAGAGCTACGCCGTCGTCGAGTGGGTCGAGGGTCAGCCGCTCTTCCTCGTCGCAAAGAAGGTGGATGACCACGAACTCTTCGACATGGGTCGCTCGATTGGCGCGGTGCTTGCCGCAATTCATGCCCACACGTTCGAGCAGGCAGGCTTTCTTGACGCTAACCTGAAGGTCACGCCGTTTCCCGGCAGCACGTCGCTTGGCGCTTATTTGGAGTACAGCTTTCACGGCATCGCGCGCGAACGCACCGGCAACGAACTGGCCGACGCGGCGATCGCTTTCGCAAGGCGCAACGAGCATCGCCAGGATGTCTGGAACCATCCGGCGAGGCTCACCCATTTCGATTTTGGCGCCACCAATATCTTGATGCGAAACGATGCGAGCGTCGCCGGCGTGGTCGACTGGGAGTTCGCGGCGAGCGCCTCACCTGCGCCGGATTTCGGCAACCTGCTGCGGCCGCCGCTGGGACGAAGCAGCGAATTTGTTCGTGGCGTGGAGACCGGCTACCGCGGCGCGGGCGGCTATTTGCCGGACGATTGGCTGGAACTGACGCGTTTGGCCGACATCGCGGCTTGGACGGAGTTCCTGACGCGACCCAATGTGAGTGCCGAAGTGGTACAGGATGCGTTGAAAGTCCTGCGTGATATCACGTCGGAATCCCGGTGAATCGCCCCTCAGCGCGTCGGTCACGATGCCGTTTACCGTATTTCGGTTGCTTTTGCGCGGCACGAGAAAAAAACACTCGAGAACATCGACACAAGGTCGAGCATCCAGACGAAAAAGCCGGAGACATCGCATTTACCGTTCTTTTTCGTCGAATTTTTTAAGTCGCTTTCATACTTCACTCATAACTTGGACGCACGGCCGATGCAGATATTTGCGGCCATTCGCCAAGGAGATTTCGATGGAAACGCTTTCTCGCATTGTCCAGGTTCAGTCGCGTACGCCCGTTGTTGAATATGCGCTGATCGCCATGCTGATTACGGCGACGGTGATACTGCGCGTGACGATGCAGGCTTGAGCCATGTCCGTCTCTGCTTTGGCACAGAAGTCCGCGGAACGGCGGCCCAATCGCCGCCAGCGAGTTCTCTTGAGCGGCTTGGTTGCCTATGCGCACGGTGCGCATTGCTTCAACTGCACCATCCGTAACCTGAATTCCTTTGGCGCGCGCGTGTCGATTCCGAAGCGACACGCCGTGCCGGCAAAATTCTTTCTGATCAATTTGCACAGCCAAGTGGCCTATGAGTGCATATTGATTTGGACCAATGGCGTGGAAGCCGGCATCGCGTTCCTGGATACGTTTCCGCTCGCCAAATTAAGCGATCCGAAGTTGCAGTTCTTAAAACGCCTTGGATCCGTACACGCGACCGCATCCATCGTCCGGGCGGAATAGTCGCGGAGCGCTGAATTAACTTGCCATTGCGGCATCGTCGAGAGAGTAACCGGCCGAGCGAACGGTGCGGATCGGATCTTGCGTCCCGTCGATGTTCAACGCCTTGCGCAAGCGTCCGACATGGACATCGACGGTTCGGGCTTCGACATAAACATCGGATCCCCAGACTGCGTCGAGCAACTGCTCGCGGCTGAAGACGCGTCCGGGATGCTGGATCAGATGATCGAGGAGCTTGTACTCGGTCGGTCCGAGATGAACTTCCTTGCCGGCACGGCGCACGCGGTGGGCGGCACGATCCATCTCGATATCACCGATGGCAACGGTGTCAGGCGCGAGACTCGGGCGGATGCGGCGCATGACGGCGCGAAGCCGCGCCAAAAGCTCAGTCATCGAGAATGGCTTCGTCAGATAATCGTCGGCGCCAGTGTCGAGCCCGCGAATGCGATCGCTTTCCTCGCCCCGCGCCGTCAGCATGATGATCGGCACGTTGCGTGTCTCTTGGCGACCGCGCAGACGGCGGCAGACTTCGATGCCGGAAAGTTGCGGCAACATCCAATCGAGAAGGACCAGATCGGGCTTTTCCTCGGCCGCGACCAAGAGCGCTTCCTCGCCGTCCTGCGCTTCGAGTACACGATAGCCTTCGCGTTCCAGATTGTAGCGCAGCAGGGTGACCAGCGCGCCTTCGTCTTCGGCAACAAGAACCGTCGGCTTCAGGCTCATGCTTTTCTCTCGAAGGGAACGCTGGTTTCGCTGGTCGTGTCGGCTTTGGGCCGCTCGTTCGACAGGTGGTCGGCGCGCACCATGTGATAGACGACTTCGGCGATGTTCGTGGCATGGTCGCCGCTGCGCTCGATGTTCTTGGCGACGAAGAGGAGATGCGTGCACAAGCCGATCGTGCGCGGGTCTTCCATCATGTAGGTCAGCAACTCGCGAAACAGGCTGTTGTAGATCTCGTCGATCTCGCCGTCCTGCTTCCACACCGCCTCTGCGGCCTCGGCATTGCGGTCGGAATAGGCGTCGAGCACATGCTTGAGTTGGGAGAGCGCCTGCTTGCCCATGCGCGCGAGCGACGTGGTGAGCCGAATCGGCGGCTCGCGATTGAGCACGATGGCGCGCTTGGCGATGTTCTTGGCCAGGTCGCCGATGCGTTCGAGCTCGCTTGCGATCTTGATGGCGGCCAGCGTCTCGCGAAGGTCGACCGCCATCGGTTGGCGCAAAGCCAGGAGCTTGAGCGCGCGATCCTCGATGTCCAGTTGCATGTCGTCGATGCGCTTGTCGCCTCCGACGGCATTTTCGGCGAGTGCGGTGTCGCGCCTGGCGATGGCATCGACCGCATTGGCGAATTGGGCCTCAGCGAGGCCGCCCATCTGCGCGATGGCCGCGGACAGGCCCTCGAGCTTTTCGCTGAACGCCTTGACTGTGTGTTCGCTCATCTTGCCCGACATGGGTTCCCTGACTCGGACTCGTCAATATCCCTGCACAGCCATGGCTATGCGACAGTTTTATAACAGTTCAGTGACACCGCTGTCTGTGGCCGCGCTGGGGAGCAAAATCGTGAAGGTGCTGCCCTCGCCCGCGCGACTCTCGATGGTCAACCGGCCCTGATGACGATTCACAATGTGCTTGACGATCGCCAGGCCAAGACCGGTTCCGCCCTTCTCACGGCTGCGTTTCACGTCGACGCGATAGAATCGCTCCGTCAAGCGAGGGATCGCGTCAGGGGCAATGCCCTCGCCGTCGTCGCGCACGCTCGCCGAAACCATCGATCCGGTTCCGCGTCCACCTTGGGAAGGGGCGCTGGCCAACGTGATCCAGACATGTCCTCCGGCTCGACCATACTTGATCGAGTTGTGGATGAGGTTCTGGAAGAGCTGGATGAGTTCGTCGCGTTCGCCGGTCACCGTCGGCAAGTTGGGTTCGACGGAGATTTCGAGGGTGATGCGATCGGATTCGGCAAGCGGACTAAGCGCTGTGGTCGCCTCACGCATGATCGATTCGAGCGAGACGAGTCCCGAAGGCCGGACGTGTTCGTTGAGTTCGATGCGCGTTAGCGACAATAGGTCTTCGATCAGACGGCGCATGCGCCCTGCTTCGACCGTCATGATGTCGAGGAAACGTTCGCGCGCCTCCTGATCTTCGCGGGCATGGCCTTTAAGCGTATCGATGAAGCCGGAAACGGCGGCGAGCGGGGTGCGAAGCTCGTGGCTTGCGTTGGCGACGAAGTCGGCTCGCATCTGTTCGGTACGCTTGATCGCGGTCATGTCGTGCAGGAGAAGCGTCGTGACGGGTGGCTGAGACGCCGCGCGCGCGACATAAGCCTGATAGTGACGCTCGACGGGAACGGGAACCGTGAACTCGATGGAGGCCGGCTCGCCACCTGCGGCGCTTCGATCGATCGCCTCGAGAATTGCGGGCGTTCGCAGCAGGGAGGAGACATGCTTGTTCTCGGCGTCGACCCCGACCACCGTGCGCATGGCGCTATTGGCGAAGAGCACGCGTCCGTTGGCATCGAGCAGCATCAACGGATCGGGCAGACGTTCGAACACTTCGCGTGCCAGTGGCGGCAGGCCGACGCGCGTTCCCTCGCCTGCGGCATTTAAAGTCGAAACCAAGTTGGGCCGCGCGCGGGCCGTCAAAACCGCAGTGATACCCGCGACAAGCAGGGCGACACCCAAAATCGACCAAGCCGGATTGGGACCTCGCCATGCGACCAGCCCGACGCCGAGCACAAGGCTCGCCAGTCCCGGCCAAACCGTGCTCCGCAGGTAGTTCCAGATGACGGACTCTTCGCCCATGCCGCCCGAATGATGCGCCATGCGTCATAATACTCAATTTCGTGACGCTTTAGTTTTTTCGCATCAGGCCGTTGATCTCGGGATTGCTGAGCGCGCCCTCGGCGAACAGCTCAGACCGACCGGTGGCAAGAAATGACTTCGCCAACTCCAACGTGCGATTGAGGATGACCTTTCCGATTCCCGAACCGGCACTCAGGCGGCGTACACCGAGGCGTTCAAGCGTTGCCCCATCGGGGAGTCCGGGCCAGGCCAGCAGGTTGAGCGGCAGAACCACCGCCTTTACCAGCTTCTCGATGGTGGCGGCCTCGCTCGCGGCCGGAACGAAGATCGAGTTGGCACCGGCGTCGCGATAGAGACGCGCCCGCGACACCGTCTCGTCATAGGCGCGCTCGGCTGGAACCAGCCTGCGCAAATAGGTGTCGACGCGCGCGTTGACCCAAAGGTCAACGCCCGCGCGGCGGGCCCCGGTTTTGAGATTCTCGATTTTGCCGGCGAGCAACGCTGGAGGATCATTGCCGTCCTCGATGTTGATGCCGACGGCCCCGACGTCGACCACACGCGCCACTGTCGCGGCGGCGGTTGCCGCATCGTGGGCGTAGGCACTCTCGATGTCGGCGGACACCGGAACGCTCACGACGCGCGTCATCTCGCGCACCGCCGCAAGGAGGGTGTCAAACGGCAGGAACTGCCCGTCGGGGTAGCCATGCGCCCAGGCAACAGCCGCGCTCGACGTGGCGATGGCCTTTGCGCCCGCACTTTCGATGAGACGTGCGCTGCCGGCATCCCATGCATTCGGCAAGACGAGCAGTTTGGGTCCGGTATGCAGCGCCGCGAAGGTCGTGGCGCGTTCGGCAATGGAAGTCATGAGTGTCTGACCTTCTTGAAAAGTCCATAACCGGCGTGACGCGCCTCATGCGCGAGAAGCCAGCGCTTTCGCTCGAGACCGCCGCCATAGCCGGTAAGGGAACCATCGCTACCGATGACGCGATGGCAAGGCACAACAATAGCGATCGGGTTTGCGCCATTTGCAAGGCCGACGGCGCGCGCCGCGTCCGGCTGGCCGATCTTTCTTGCGATCGCGCCATAGCTCGTGGTCGTGCCTGCGGGAATGGTGCGCAGTGCCTTCCAGACTTGACGTTGAAAGTCGCTGCCGCGTGCTGCGGCTGAGATCGAATCGATGCATTCGATATCGCCGTCGAAATAGCGCGCCAGAGTCGCGGCATGGCCGAAGGCGCCGGGCTTTTCCACCATCGGGACACCATCGAAATGCCGTTCCAAGACACGACGCCGACGCTCCGCGCTGTTGTGAAACTCAAGGACTCGCAGCGTGCCCGACGCATCAGCGATCAGCAGAAGCGGACCGACGGGCGACTGAATCACCTCGAAGACGAATTGCTCAGACACGGTCGCCGTCCGCGGTCCACAGATGCTGCGCGGCATAGGCGCGCCATGGCCGCCAGGACTCGGCGCGTTCGAGAAGCGCTTTCGGCGTGGGCCGTTTGCCTTTGTTCGCAACCGCCGGGCTACGCAGGAGGCCGACATCGGCGGCAGGAAACGCGTCGCTGTCGCGCAAAGCGCGCAAGGCCCAATATTGTGCGGTCCAGGGACCAAAGCCCGGAAGTGCCACGAGGCGAGCAATAGTCTCGTCATAGCTTCCCGCCGGTTCCAGCAACTTACGATCCTCAGTCACTGCCAGCGCCAAGGCGGATAACGCTGCAATCCGCGCGCGCGGCATGCCAAGTGTGGTGAGATCGCTCGCCGCCATTCTTGGCGCAGACGGAAAGACTCGACGGAGCCGCTCGTCGCCGCTGGCATCCGCGCCGATATCTGCGCCGCAACGCTCGACAATCTTGACCGCGAGTGCGCGAGCGCCTGCGACGGTAATTTGTTGGCCGAGAATGGCTCGCACCGCGAGTTCGAATCCGTCCCAGGCGCCAGGTGTGCGAAGACCCGGACGTCGTGCGATCAGGGGAGCCAATGCCTTGTCGCCGGAAAGGTGACGGCCGATGGTCTCGACATCGGCGTCGAGGTCGAAGAGGCGGCGCAGCCTTGCGACGACGGATAGAAGCGATTGCACGCGCGGAAACCGGATCGTGGCCGAAAGGTGGTTCTTGCCCGGCGCAACCTCGATGCTGCCGAAGACACCGTCGAGCTCAATCGTGCGTGCATAACGGTTCTTGTCGACCAGCTCGACGCCCGCAATCGCGCGCGCTGCCAGGAATGCAAGGATGGCATCCCAGTCGTAAGGCGGCTTGTAGCCGAGGCGGATCGTGACGGTCGACAAGGCCGGCGGCGATGAAATCTGGCGGCGCAACTCGCTTGGCGCTCGCCGATAGAGCTTTCGGAACGCATCGTTGAAGCGTCGCACGCTGCCAAAACCGGACGCCAGCGCAATCGACGTCATCGGCAACCGTGTTTCGTGGATCAACTGTTTTGCGAACAGGACACGGCGCGTCTGCGCGACCGCGATCGGCGGAGCGCCCAGATGCTTGTCGAACAATCGGCGCAGCTGTCGTTCGCCGACGCCGAGCCGTTCGCACAACACCGTCATACCGGCGGCGTCGCCGTCCAAGCCGCCTTCCGCAATTAGCGCGAGCGCCCGTGAGACGGTATTTGACGTGCCCCGCCATGCAGCTGCGTCCGGCGACGTCTCGGGCCGACAACGCAGGCAAGGACGAAAACCTGCGGCCTGGGCGGACGCCGCACTCGGCCAGAAGGTGACGTTGTCGCGCTTGGGTGTTCGAGCCGGGCAGATCGGCCTGCAGTAAATGCCGGTCGTCGTGACACCGATGAAAAGGCGGCCGTCGAAGCGTACGTCGCGCGTCGCGATCGCGCGGTAACAGACATCATGCGGAGGCAAGCTCATCTTCGTAGTATGGCGCAAAACGGTGTCCCGTACTGGCCATTTTCGGACGCCGATGGCCGGCACGCCTGTGCCCTGCCCTAGCGGCATGGCGGGCCGTTGACACCCTGCGGTCCATACCACACCTTCGCAATCAAATTGTGCGCGGTGAATGATGCTCAACCGGGATCTCGAAGCAGCTGGCGCTAATTCTGTTCCATTCGTGGAACGATCGGCTGCATCCCGCGCACGGGCCAAAATCTCTGGTTCCCTGACTTGGCAGTAAGAGGCAGGCTCGCAGCCTCTGCTTGCAAGAATGAGCGACCCTGAACGGGTCGCGACAAAGACAAAGGGTGGCAAACCACCCGTGGAGAGAGACGATGGCGGACTTGGCTGCCCCCAGGGTCAATCCCGGGCTGGGGACCAAGCTTTTGTACGGGCTTGGGTCCGTCGCATTCGGCACGAAAGACGCCGGCTTCTCGACCTTCCTTCTGATCTTCTACAACCAGGTGCTCGGCATATCGGCGACGCTCGTGAGTCTCGCCATCATGATTGCACTGGTTGCCGATGCCGTATTCGATCCCATTATCGGCGAGATTTCCGACAATTGGCGCTCGCGGATCGGCCGGCGGCATCCCTTCATGTATGGCGCGGCGCTCCCGGTCGCCCTGCTCTATTTCATGCTGTGGAATCCTCCGCACTGGCAGACGCCGGCCCTGTTTGGTTATCTGCTCGTGACCGCCATTCTCGTGCGCATCGCGATTGCCTGTTACGAAATTCCGAGCGCCGCGCTCGCCCCCGAACTCAGCCCGGACTACGACCAGCGTACGTCCTTAATGGCGTTCCGCTGGCTGTTTGGTGCATTGGCGGCTGGCATCACGCTTGCCATCACATTTATATTCTTCATGGTAGCGACGCCGGCGCAACCGACGGCGATACTCAATCGCAACGGCTACTTCTCCTACAGCGTGATGGCGGCTGTCATCATGATGGCCAGCATTTTGATCTCGGCGGCGGGGACTCATTCGCGCATCAAATATATGAAGCAGGTCCCGGTGCGGCATCGACCAACGATCGTGGAACTCGCACGCGAAATGATCGAAAGCCTTTCGCATCGCTCGTTGCTGATGGTGACTCTGGCAAGCCTGTTTGGCGGCATGGCGCTCGGTCTCGGCTCGGCGCTCAACACCTACTTCGGGACTTACTTCTGGCGCTTTACGCCGCAACAGCTGTCGGTGGTCGGCGCGGGATTTCTTTTGGCGGCGGTCATCGCGGTGCCGCTGGCACCCATCGTCTCGGCGCGGCTGGACAAACGCCGCGGCTACGTCGTCACTGCGTTCGCCTCATTGTTCGTCAACAACATCACCATGACGCTGAAATATTTCGGCCTGCTGCCGCCTGACGGATCGACTGCACTACTTCTGATCTTCTTCAGCACTATTACGGTCGGCCTGGCTCTCGCGATTTGTTCGGGAATTCTGGTTTCTTCCATGATTGCCGACGTGGTGGAGGACAGCGAAATCAGGACGGGCCGCAGATCCGAAGGTTTGTTCTCGGCATCCTTGAGCTTCGTGAACAAGGCGACATCGGGGCTAGGGATTCTGGCCGCCGGCGCCCTGATCGAGTTGGTGCATTTTCCCGTTCACGCCTCGCCTGCAACCATCGACATCGTCGCGCCGCATGCGGTGCGCAATCTCGTGCTGATCTATATGCCGTTGCAGATCACGCTCTGGATCATCGCAATCCTTATGGTCGGCGGCTACCGCATCGATCGCGCGACGCACGAAGACAATCTGAAACGTCTTTCGCAATCCGCACTGTTGGCCGAAGCGTCGCCGGCCGGCATGGAGATCGCGGGAAGTTCCGGAGAGCTCGAAGAAGTAATCGAGCCGCACGCCGCCGCGCTCAGCGCGCGCATCCCGCGAGGAGCATGAGGTGAGCGCCGAGGCCGAACAAAAACAATTGAGCGGTTTGCGCACGAAGCTGTTCTACGGATTTGGTTCTGTTGCCTATGGCGTGAAAGACGCCGGTTTCGGCGCCCTTTTGCTGATCTATTACAATCAGGTCGTGGGGCTGCCCGCCCAATTGGTCGGGACGGCGATCATGATCGCTCTGATTTTCGATGCCTTCGCCGATCCGATCGTCGGCCAGATTTCCGACAATCTCAGGACACGCTGGGGCCGGCGCCATCCTTTCATGTACGCCTCCGCCATCCCTGTCGCGGTGTCGTATTTCTTTCTCTGGTATCCGCCTCATCTTTCGCAGGGTGGGATGTTTTTCTACCTGATTGCGATGGCGATCATCGTGCGCACCTTTATCACCATGTTCGAAATACCCAACTCCGCCATGATCGCGGAGGTGACCAGCGACTATGATCAGCGCACCAGTTTTCTGTCGTACCGCTACTTTTTCGGCACGATCGGCGGCGCGCTCATGACGTACGTCACGTTTCGCGTGATCCTTGCGCCGGACGCTGCACACCCCATGGGCCAGCTCAATCCGGCGGGCTATGTGCGCTACGGACTGCTCGCAGCGGTCGTCATGGCAAGTTCGATTTTGATCTCCTCGCTTGGGACGCATCGAAACATTCCCTATTTCCGCGTACCCCCCAAGCGGCACATCACGCTCCTGCAAACGTTGCGCGAGATGACTTCGAGCCTGTCGAACCCCTCCTTTGTCATGCTGATGACGGCAGCCCTTTGCGGCACGATGGCGATCGGCGTCGCGGCCTCGCTTCTCATCTACTTCAACACCTATTTCTGGGGACTATCCGCCGCGCAAATCTCGATCTTCCAGGTCGGCGCACTGATCGCCGCAATAGTCGGGGTCGCCATCGCCACACCGTTGTCCGTGCGTCTTGGCAAGCGACGTCTGGCCATCGCTCTCTTCATCGCATACATCGTGATTTCGACACTGCCGATCGGATTGCGCCTCCTGGGACTGTTTCCGCCCAATGGCTCTACTTGGTTGCTGCCGATCCTGTTTGTCGAACGCACATTGGCGCTCACAGTCGCCATCGTCGTCCTGATCATGTTCTCGTCCATGCTGACGGATGTGGTCGAGGACAACGAGTTGCGAACGCGAAGGCGCTCGGAGGGTCTCTTCTTCGCCGCATCCAGTTTCATCGCCAAGGCCATTTCGGGAACCGGAGCCTTCATTGCCGGGCAGATGCTCGCGTTTGTCGAGTTTCCGCAAAAGGCCAATCCCGCGACGCTCGATCCACACATCCTGCGCAACCTCGCCTATATCTACTTACCGGTCATCACGATCCTGTTCACCTCTGCCATGATCCTGATGTCGCGTTATCGGATCACGCGAGAATCGCACATGGAAAATTTGCGCAAGCTTGAAGAAGTCGCAGAACTGGCGCACGCGCCCGTTTCGGTCGAAGCCACGCTCACTGTCGGGCTCCCAGCAGAGGTTGCAGGGGAATGACGGTCGCCGAAATCCGGAGCGAAATGCCGCCCGCAGTGATGCGCGACATTTCAAGTCTGCGCACAAAACTGTTCTACGGCTTTGGCTCGGTTGCATTCGGCATCAAGGACAACGGCTTTCTCTATTTTCTGCTGTTCTTCTATAACCAGGTGGTGGGGCTGCCGTCGGCGTGGGTCAGCGGCGCGATCGCCATGGCGCTCGTTGTCGATGCCTTTGCCGATCCCATTGTCGGTCAGATCTCGGACAATCTGCGCACGCGCTGGGGACGGCGGCATCCGTTGATGTATGCGGCCGCGATTCCGGTCGCCATCGGCTACTACCTTCTATGGAATCCGCCACACTGGTCGAACGACGCGCTGTTCTACTACCTGATCGGCATCATCGTCCTGGTGCGGACATTCATCACGACCTACGAGATTCCCAGTTCGGCTTTGATCGCCGAACTGACGCCGGACTACGACCAGCGCACCTCGTTCCTGAGCTACCGCTATCTTTTCGGATGGCTCGGCGGCCTGACCATGGCGCTGCTTGCGTTCGGCGTGTTCTTCGCGGCAACGAAACAGTATCCGGTCGGCCAACTCAATCCGGAAGGTTATGTCAAATATTCCGTCACCGCCTGCATATTGATGGTTGCGGCAATCTGGATTTCGTCGGCAGGCACGCACAAATTCATTCCCTACTTCGCGACGCCGCCGAAGCGTCATCTGTCGCTCGTGGTCGTGCTCAAGGAAATGTACGAGACGCTGCGGCACCGCTCTTTTATCGTGTTGATCGTATCAGCGGTCTTTTCTTCGATTGCGGCCGGCACGCTCACGTCGCTCAACAACTATTTCAACACGTTCTTTTGGGGCCTATCGGCGCTGCAGATCTTTTGGCTCAACGTTGCCATCATCGTGGCACCGTTCGGCGCGCTCGCGTTTACGACGCCCTACTCCGCGCGGGTCGGCAAGAAGCGCGCGGCCATGGTCTTGTGGGTCGCTTCAACTCTGACCTATTGGCTGCCCATGGCGTTCCGCCTGTTCGGGATATTTCCCGAGAATGGTACGAGTTGGCTGATACCTCTCCTGCTCATCTTCGGCACGACCGGCACAATGCTCAGTATCGCCTGCCAGATCACCATCTCGTCCATGATTGCCGACGTGGTGGAGGACAGCGCGCGCGTGACGGGCCGGCGCTCGGAGGGACTATTCTTCTCCGCCAACGCCTTCATCCTGAAGGCCGTGTCTGGCATGGGAATCCTGGTCGGCGGACTTCTGCTCGCATTCGTGCATTTTCCCGAGCACGCCAATCCCGCCACGCTCGATCCGCAGATTCCGAAAGACCTTGCTCTCGCCTACTTCCCGGTCACGTTCGCGCTCTATGCGGTCGCGCTCGGTTGTCTCAGCTTCTATCGCATCGATCGCGCCAAGCACGAGGACAACCTTCGTGCGTTGGCCGCGGCGGCCCTCGAGGCGCCTTACGCGATCGGGCCCGACGGCGTACGAACGCCGGAGCACACCGATCCGGCCGATGCCATTGCAAAGTGAGCGGTCGTCGCCGCGGCCGCGAGGCGCTGAGCGCATTGGATAATGGTTTGTTTCGACCGCATCATGCGCCATACTGACAATCAGTCAGAGTCGATTTTACATAGCAAAAGCAGGTCAAACATCACATGAACCGTTTGAAGGACAAAGTCTCGGTCGTCACCGGCGCCTGTTCCGGTATTGGGCTTGGAACAGTGGAGCTCTTCGTCGCCGAGGGTGCGCGTGTCATCGCAGCCGATATCCAGGATGACGAAGGACGCGAGCTTGAGAGACGCTTCAACGGTCAGGTGAGATTTCACCACTGCGACGTCACGCGCGAAGACGAGATCAGGTCCGCCATACAGGCCGCCAAAGGTGAATTCGGCGGCCTTGACGTTCTCTTCAACAATGCAGGTGCAGGCGGCAGTCCGAACACGATCGAGGATATGACGGCCGAAGCTTGGGACCACACGATGAGCCTTTTGCTTCGCTCGGTTGCGCTCGGCATACGCTACGCGATTCCTTTCATGAAAGACCGCGGAGGCGGATCGATTATCAATACCGCTTCGGTTGCGGGATTGCAGGCGGGAATGGGGCCACTTGCCTATTCCGTCGCTAAAGCTGGTGTCATCCACCTCACAACCGTGAGCGCCGCCGAGCTCGGCCGCGCACGAATCCGGGTCAACGCAATCTGTCCGGGCCTGATCGTCACCAACATCTTTAGCGCCGGCGCGCGGGCGATGGGCATGCCGGATGCCTCCGCGCAACAGCTCATCGACGGAATCAAGCTTGTTGCTCCAGACACGCAACCGATTCCCAAAGCCGGGCTGCCTGCCGACATTGCCAAAGCCTGTCTTTTCTTTGCCAGCGACGATTCGGAGTTCGTGACCGGCACGCACATCGTCGTCGATGGCGGACTGACCGTCGGGCCGCGCCATTCCTGGGATCCGGAAGAACGCCAGCGTCGCATGGAGCAACGGGCGGCGCGCATGAGCGCGGCGCAAAACTGATTTGGAGTTGAAAGATGAGATTCGGCATTTTCTATGAGCATCAGCTGCCGCGTCCCTGGCATGAGGGCGACGAGCTTCGCCTCTTTCAACATGCGCTCGACCAGGTCGAACTCGCGGACAGGTTGGGCATCGATAATGCCTGGGAGGTGGAACACCACTTCCTCGAGGAATATTCGCACTCTTCTGCGCCGGAAGTCTTTCTCGCCGCCTGTTCCCAGCGCACCAAGAATATCCGTCTCGGCCACGGCATCACGCTCATGCCGCCCAACTACAATCACCCGGCGCGCGTCGCCGAACGCATCGCGACACTCGATCTGGTTTCAAACGGCCGCGTCGAGTGGGGCACCGGCGAAAGCTCCGCGCAACTGGAGCTTGGCGGCTATCGTGTGCCGGTCGAGGAAAAGCGCAGTCAATGGCAGGAAGCCGTCGAGCAATGCGCGAACATGTTGGCGATGGACCCATATCCCGGCTTCGATGGACAATACTTCTCGATGCCCTGCCGCAACGTGGTGCCAAAACCCGTGCAGCGGCCGCATCCGCCGCTCTGGGTGGCGTGCTCCAATCGCGAGACCATCAAGCTTGCCGCAAGACTTGGCATTGGCGCCCTGACGTTCGCGTTCGTCGATCCCGCCGAAGCCAAGCAATGGGTCGACGACTATTACCGCATCTTCAAGGAAGAATGCGTGCCGATCGGCCATGCCGTGAACCCCAACATCTGCATGGTGTCGAGTTTCTCGGTGCATCGCGACGTCGCCGAAGCGCGCCGCCGCGGACTCGACGGCTTCCGCTTCTTCGGTTATGCGCTCGGCCATCACTATGGCTTCGGCGAACACACGCCTGGGCGCACCGACATTTGGCGGGCTTTCGAAAAAGCGAAGGAAGCGGCAGGCCCGGATGCTCCCGGTGCCGGCGGCGAAGGCGGCATCGGAACACCGGAACAGCTACGCAACCATCTGCGCGGCTTCCAGGAGTCCGGTGTCGACCAAGTCTCCTTCATCCAGCAAGGCGGGCGCAATAAGCACGAGCACATCTGCGAGGCGCTCGAACTCTTCGCGCACGAAGTGATGCCGGAGTTCAAGGAAAAGGAAGCGGAGCGCGTCAAGAAGAAGGCGGAAGAACTCGCGCCCTATGTCGAGAAAGCGATGAAGCGCAAGACGTTCATGAAGCCGCTGGCAGATGGCGAAATTCCCAAAGTGATCGCCCTCGGCCGCCAGGTCGCCGAACGCATGCGCGCCCAAGGCCAGGAACCACCGCCGCCGCAGCGCGCCGGCGCCGCGCAATGGGCCGAAGCCCAGCGCAAGGTCGAAAAAGCCGAGAAGGCGCAGTAGCGAACGAGACTTAGTCCTCGAACCGCCGCGACCGCTGTTTCTTTATGCGTGCGTGACGTTTCTTGGTCTCCAGACGGCGCTCCTTGACCGCCTTCCTCAATCGCGTCGGTTTACGCTTCTTCGGCACGTGCATCGCGCCGTGCACAAGCTCGACCAACCGCTCGCGCGCAAGCTTGCGATTGCGCGCCTGATCGCGGGACTCGCGCGCAGTGATGACCAGGACTCCCTCTTTCGTCAACCGATGGCCGGCGAGACGCAACAGACGGACGCGAACATCGTCGGGCAGCGCCCGCGAATGCAGAACGTCGAAACGCAGCTGAACCGCGCTCGCAACCTTGTTGACGTTCTGGCCGCCGGCACCCGACGAGAGGATGAAGCTTTCGCTCAGCTCTTGCTCGGGAATGACGATGACAGACGTGATGCGAAGCTCGGACATGAGGTCTGTCTACCATGTCTGCCATGCGGGCGCTTCGCCGGTTTGACAAGACGAGCCGATGCCGAGAAGGTTTCCTGCGGCACATGATGGCGGGAACATGGTCACGATCGAGCGCAAGACGGCGAACGGAACGGTCAGCGGTACATGTGATTCGAAGTTCTCCGGTGTTGCCGACGCCTTCGTCGCGAATTTTGAAGAGCGCGGCGAAGTGGGCGCCAGCGTCGCGGTCACCCTCGAGGGCAAGACCGTTGTCGATCTCTGGGGCGGGCGCAATGCCGTCGATGGCGAACCCTGGGAACACAATACGGTTTGCGTCGTCTTTTCCTGCACCAAGGGCGCGTCCGCCTTTTGCGCACACATCGCCGCTGACCGCAGGCTGCTCGATCTCGATGCCAAGGTCGCAAAGGTCTGGCCGGAGTTCGCGAGCAACGGCAAGGAAGACGCGCTCGTCAGCATGATGCTCGATCATTCCGTGGGCGTTCCCGCGTTGCGCGAAGAACTCAAGCAGGGTGCCTACTACGATTACGACTACATGGTCGCGCGACTTGCCGCCGAGGCGCCCTTTTGGAAACCGGGGACGCGCAATGGCTATCACGGCGTGACGTCGGCCTGGACGGTCGGCGAGATGGTTCGCAGAAGCACTAGCAAGCGCATGGGCGTCTTTCTTGCGGACGAAGTGGTCAGGCCGCTGGGCATCGAATTCTGGATGGGCTTGCCGGAAGAATTCGAGCACCTGGTCTCACCCGTCATCCCGTACCCGCCCGACGAACGTGCTCGAACGTCACGCATCGCACTCGCCATGATGTCAGACCCGATGGGACCGACCGGACGCTTCATGCTGAACGGCGGCGGGTTCAATCCCAATTCCCGCGAGGCGCGCGCTGCCGAAATCGGTTCGGCCACCGGTGTCTCCAACGGTCGCGGTCTCGCCGGTCTCTACGCGCCGCTGGCGAATGGCGGGAGCTTGAACGGCAAGCACTTCGTCGGCGCCGACACGCTCGCCCGCATGAGCCGCGTCTCGGTCGCCACGCATGAAGATGCGACTTTGATGATTCCAACACGGTTCTCGCTCGGCTTCATGAAGTCGATGGATAATCGCTCGTTGGAGAATGCCGAGAACTGTTCGGCGATTCTGTCGGACGCCGCGTTCGGCCATGTCGGCGCCGGCGGCTCGATCGGATTCGCCGATCCTGAGGCGCGCATGAGCTTCGGCTATGCCATGAACAAGATGGGGCTCGGCATTCTGCTGAACGATCGCGGCCAAAGCCTGGTGGACGCAGCCTATGGCGCTCTCGGCTATCGCTCGAACGGAAGCGGCGTCTGGACGATGTGATCGTCAGGGCGCGGCGAAAATCTTTTTCAACTCCGACTTCAGAATCTTGCCATTGGCGTTGCGCGGCAACGTCTCAGGCCAGAACACGACTTTCACTGGCACCTTGAACGCGGCCAGCTTGCCGGCGACGAAGGCGCGCAATTCGTCTTCGGTCGTATGCATGCCGGGCTTGAGATGCACGACCGCGCCAGGCTCTTCGCCCAGCTGCTTGTGCGGCACGGCGACGAGTGCCGCGTCCATCACGGCCGGATGATCGTAGAGAACATTCTCCACTTCGATGCAGTAGATGTTCTCGCCGCCGCGGATCAGCATGTCCTTGGCGCGATCGATGATGTAGCAGAAGCCCTCGTCGTCGAGCCGCGCGAGATCGCCGGTTTTCACCCAGCCGTCGACGAATGTCGCCGCTGTCGCGTCGGGCTTGTTCCAATAACCCTTCACAATGTTGGGACCGCGTGCCCACAACTCGCCGACCTCGCCGATCGGAAGTTCGCGCTTGCCCTCGACATCCATGATCTTGAGATCGCACACCGCAACCGGTGGACCGCAGGAGGTCGGGCGATGCTCATAGTCTTCGCCCGAATGCGTCGTGCAGGTCGCCGAGGTTTCCGTCATGCCCCAGCCGTTTCCGGGCGCCGACTTCGGCCAGTTCTGCTTGATCTGCTTTACGAGCTCGGGAGCCGAAGGCGCGCCGCCATAGGCTACGGATTCGAGCGAGGAGAGATCGTATTTGTGCCGGTTGGGATGCTCGAGGATCTGCCAGGCGATGGTCGGCACGCCGCCGCAGCCGTTGATCTTCTCCTTCTCGATCAGCTGCATCGCCTTCTCGGCATCGAACTTGCGCATCAGCACGATCTTGCCGCCGGAGACCACGGTCGGTCCTAGCACGGCGAAGCATCCGGTCGCATGGAAGAACGGCACCGACAGCAAGGTCGCGCGCTGCGGCGCATCGAGCGGATTGGCAACAACCGGAACCGGCTCGCCGCGACGCAGGAAACTACGCGCCGCCGAGAAACCCGCCGCCATGATATTGGACGTCAGGTTGCGTTGCGTGCCGAGCGCGCCTTTCGGCTTACCCGTGGTGCCCGAAGTATACAGGATCGTGGCGTCGTCCTCGGGGTGTAGAGCGACGTTCGGCATCTCGCCCGGCGGTAGCTTGCTCCACTCGTTGACCTTGCCGATCACGTCCTCGAGCCGCCTAACGATCGGACTCGGCAGGTCTTCCTGCGACCGGCTGACATAGATCTTCTTCAAGTCCGGGCAATTGACGAGATGCTCCGCGATCCGTTCGAGGCGCTCGGAGTCGACGAAGGCGATGTTACTGCCCGAGTCCACAAGCCCGTATTCGAGCTCCGGTCCGGTCCACCATGCGTTCAGCGGCGTGACGATGGCGCCGACGAGTTCGGCGGCATAGAACGCCACCACCCATTCGGGAAGATTGCGCATGATGATGGCAACGCGATCGCCCTTCTCCACCCCGTCGCGCTGCAACTGAGCCGCGAGTTTCAAGGTCGCGCGGGCGAAAGACTCGTAAGTGCAGCGGTCGTCCTCGTAGATCAGAAACTCGCGCTCACCGAACATGCGACCGGCGAGAAACACTTCGCGATTTGTCGGCGGACAGTTCTTCCAGACGCGCGTCGGGATGCCTCGGATGGTCACCGTGTCCATTTCGAGTCGCGCGCCCGGCGCCGTCAGTTGCGCCGTCGCCTCGGCAATCGACATGGCTGGCCAAGTCTTTTTGGCAGTATCGGTCATGGTTTTGCGAGCCGTTAAAGAGCGTCGATGCTCTGAGCGCGGTTCGCCCACTCGGCCTTCAGCTCCTCGACCAAATCCGGATGCTTCGAGCGCGCGCGCTCCCGCACCTTCGGCAAGTGATAGGACGGGAAGAGATCGTTGTCCGGGCGGAACTCTTTCAGTAGCTGCTTCGCCACGGTGACCTTGTGCACTTCGGTGGGACCATCAGCGATACCCATGACGAAGGACGACGTGACCATGCCCATGAACGGCATCTCGTTCGACACGCCGAGCGCGCCATGGATGTGCAGCGCGTTGGCCGCGATGTCGTGATAGACTTTGGGCATCGCCACTTTCACCGCCGCGATGTCCTTGCGCACTTTCTTGTAGTCCTTGTGCTTGTCGATCAGCCAAGCGACGTGGAGCACTTGCAGCCGGAACTGCTGCAACTGGATATAGCTGTCGGCGATCTGTTCCTGCACCATCTGGTAGTCGCCGAGACGCCCGTCGCGCGTCGAACGCGACACGGCGCGCTTGCACATCAGATCGAGCGCCTTCTGACATTGGCCGACCGTGCGCATCGCGTGGTGCACGCGCCCGCCGCCGAGTCGCACCTGGCCGAGTTCGAATGCGGCGCCGCGCGGTCCGAGCATCGCATCGAACGACACTTTCACATTCGTATAACGGACATAACCTTCATTGCCGCCCTGCATGGTGCCGACGCCGACGTTGCGCAGGATTTCAACGCCCGGAGTCTTTCGCGGCACAAGGAACATCGACATGCGCTTGTAGGGATCCTTGTGATCGGGATCGGTCACGGCATAGACGACGAGGACTTCGGCGCGGCGGGCACCGGTCGAGAACCACTTTTCGCCGTTGATCACCCACTCGTTGCCCTTCAGTTCTGCGCGCGTCTTGAAGAAGAGCGGATCGGAACCGCCGGTCGGCTCGCTCATCGAAAAGGCGCTGGTGATTTCGTTGTTGAGCAGCGGCCAGAGATATTTGTCCTTCTGCTCCTTGGTGCCGTAATGCGCGATGATTTCGGCATTACCGGTATCGGGTGCCTGGCAGCCGAAGACGACCGGCGCGAGACCGACGCGTCCGAGTTTTTCGTTCAGCAAGGCGAGTTTGACTTGGCCATAGCCCTGGCCGCCGAGATCAGGCGTGAGGTGACAGGCCCACAGCCCCATCTCCTTCACCTTGGCCTGCAGGGGGCGAACGGCCTTCTGGTAGGTCTTGGACTTCACGCCGCCCATGCCGACGCCGAGGTGGGTGAGCGGCTCGACTTCGTTCTCGACGAACTCTTCGACCCAGTCGAGTTTCTTCTGGTATTCCGGATCCGTCTCGAAATCCCAAGCCATTATCGTCTCCCGTTTAGTGTGTTTTTCTGGGCGGCGGGCCGCCAAATTCTTCCTTGGCGACAAGTATTCCCCGGGCCTGTTGAGCCTCGCAAGGGCAAAGATACCCGTCTTTCTAAACGCTTGAGCCTTTCCATCATCACCGATTGTCGCGCCCGTTGGGCGAAACGCGGCAGGGCGCTAAGCTGGCTGCAGCAACAAGAGGAAAGACCATGGGCAAGCCGGAAAACGTGGGTCTGTCGTCGAAGCGTTTGGCGACTTTGGATCGTGTGATGAAAGAGCGTTACGTCGACACGGCGCTCTTGCCCGGTTGGCATACGCAGATCTGGCGTAAGGGCGAACTCGCTCACAACAGCATGACCGGCCAGATGGATCTCGAGCGTAACAAGGGGTGGCGCGAGGATGCGATCGTGCGCATCTACTCGATGACCAAGCCGATCACCGCGGTTGCGCTGATGATGCTGGTCGAAGAAGGCAAGATCGGTCTCGAGGACAATGTGCACACGCACATTCCGTCCTGGAAAGGTCTTCGCGTCTATCAGAGCGGCGTGCCGAGCCTCGTCGAAAGCACGGCGGGGCAATACATCACCACGCCCTGCAAGCGGCCGATGAAAGTCGTCGACCTCGTCACGCACACCTCCGGCCTGACCTATGGCTTCATGTGGCGCACGGCGGTCGACGCCGCCTACCGCCGCGCGAAGATCAACGATTTCCAGACACCGGGCGGACTCGACGCCTTCATCGATCAACTCTCGAAACTGCCGCTCGATTTCTCGCCGGGCGACAACTGGAACTATTCCGTCTCGATCGATGTGATGGGTTACCTGGTGCAGAAATTGTCGGACATGACGTTCGGCGAATTCCTCCGCACGCGGTTGTTCGAGCCGCTCGGTATGAAGGACACGTCGTTTTCGGTGCCAGGCTCGAAGATGGACCGCTTCGCTTCCTGCTATATGCCGAAGCCTGGCGGCGGACTGAAAATCCAGGACGATGCCGGAAAGTCGACGTATGCCGAGCCTCCGAAGCTTGAATCCGGCGGCGGTGGACTGGTCTCGACGATGCACGATTACGCGCGTTTCTGCCGCATGATGTTGGGCGGCGGAACGCTCGACGGCGTGCAAATCCTCTCGCCCAAAACGGTCGCGATGTTCGGCATCAACCTCCTTCCCGACAACAAGCTGCTCGCCGATCTGTCCGCGGCCGCGACGTTCACGGAGGCCGGCTACAACGGCATTGGGTTCTCGATCGGCTGCGGCGTCACGATGGATCTGGCCCAAACGCGCATTCCCGGCACGCCCGGCGAGTACTTCTGGGGCGGCGCCGCATCCACTGCGTTCTGGATCGATCCGAAGGAGGATTTGACCGTCGTTTTCATGACGCAAGTGATGGGAACGGACGCAAGGCTGACTTTGCGACGCGATCTGCGCACGTTGGTCTATTCGGCGATGACGGAATCCTACGCCTGAACCTGCCCAAATCCTTGACCGTTGGGCCTCATCTGTTAATACCGGGCGGACGCCGCTAAACGGCGCCCGTCCAGAAGGTTTTCGTCCGCAATGCCCGCGAAAAAGCCGCTCGTCATCGTTACGCGCAAGCTTCCGGACGCGATCGAAACGCGCATGCGCGAGCTGTTCGACACCCGGCTGAACGTCGACGACACGCCGATGACACAGGCCGATCTCGTCGAGGCCGTGCAGAAGGCCGACGTTCTGGTGCCGACGGTGACCGATCGCATCGACTCCAAGGTCATCGTGCGTGCGGGTGCGAACCTGAAGCTGATCGCGAATTTCGGTACCGGCGTCGACAATATCGACGTCAAGACCGCGCTCGACAAAGGCATCGCCGTCACCAACACGCCGGGCGTTCTCACCGAAGACACCGCCGACATGACGATGGCGCTGATCCTCGCGGTGCCGCGCCGTCTCGTCGAGGGCGTCAAGGAGCTCGAGGACGATCACTTCAAGGGCTGGTCGCCATCCTGGATGCTCGGCCATCGCATCTACGGCAAGCGGCTCGGCATCATCGGCATGGGCCGCATCGGTCAGGCGGTGGCTAGGCGCGCCAAGGCCTTCGGCCTGCAGATCCACTATCACAACCGAAAACCCGTACACGCGGACATCGAGCACGAGCTCGAGGCGACCTATTGGGAGAGCCTCGACCAGATGCTGGCGCGCATGGACATCTTGAGCATCAACTGCCCGCACACACCGGCGACCTACCATCTGCTGTCCGCGCGCCGCCTCAAGCTGATGAAACCGAGCGCCTATATCGTCAACACTTCGCGCGGCGAGGTGATCGACGAGAATACGCTGGCACGCATGCTCGAAGCCGGCCAATTGTCGGGTGCGGGGCTCGACGTCTTCGAGCATGAGCCTGCCGTCAATCCCAAGCTGCTCAAGCTCAAGAATGTCGTGCTCTTGCCGCACATGGGTTCGGCGACGATGGAAGGCCGCATCGACATGGGCGAGAAGGTCATCATCAACATCAAGACCTTCGCCGACGGTCACAAGCCGCCGGATCGCGTCATCCCGGCGATGCTGTAGAGCAACGGTTCACCCCTAGCGCACAGCCCGTTTCGGCCGACTTATCCACGCACCTGCCTTAATTCTGCTCCTTTGTAACCTCGTTCTGGTGTCTTCCACTCGCCTGACCACACTGACTTGTTTTCGACTTTCGACTCTCCTTCCTTCCTCTTTCAAAAAATTTTCGCTCTCTCAATCGCACGCACTTCTCCGGCCCGCCAGAAATGCGGCGGGTGAAAAGGAGGTCCACCTCCATCAAAATCTCGAAAGAACATATAGCGAACATACTTCATGATTACAAGTGAAATCAATATATTACCATGTAAATTGGACTACGGGCACGACGATCTCATCCTTCGACGAGCTCAGGATGACGTGTGCGCCGAGTCCCTCGCCCTGAGCATGTCGAAGCACGACAAACTCATCCTTCGATACGCTCAGAATGAGCGTGTGTGCTACGGCGCTCACCCTGAGCCTGCCGAAGGGCGAGGGACGACATAGCTCGTCATGCGGAAGTGTCGCCTATGACCCGCGCACACGACTTCGTTGCTTACGTTGTTACGATTCAGGAATCCGGCGGTAGTTCGTGCGAATTCCTCAAATGAGACGAACGCATGCGTCGCGGTGCGTTGAAGAAATATCAAATTGTGACCAGACTCTTCCAGGGAGCGCTCTGGGAATCACACCGCATGCGAAGTCTGCTCACACTTACCGCAATCCTGACTCTACTCATGCTCGTATCGTCAGCTTCGACAGCCGCTGTGGACATGTCCACGCCGGCCGGCCGATGGATTATCATCGACGAGAAGAGCGGGTATCAGGCCGGCGTCATCGATATCGCCGAAATTGGCGGCGAGTTTGAGGGCAAGATCCTTAAATTGCTTCCGCATCCCGGCGGCATAAAGGCCAAGGATCCGGTTTGCGCGCAATGCCCCGGCGATCTCAAGAACCGGCCGCTCATCGGCATGAAGATCATGAGCGGCTTGAAGAAAGACGGCGATGCCTGGGACGGCGGCTCAATTCTCGACACCGACTCCGGCGACAGTTACTCAGTCATCCTTCGCCTGGCGGACGGCGGTCGCAAGCTTGTCGTTCGCGGCTATATCGGGATTTCTCTGATCGGCCGCTCGCAAACATGGATTCGCGACACGAACCCGTGACGTTCGCCAGTCTACCACGCCAACAATGACCGGTCCTGATGCGAAGTAAAATAACTCGAGCGCTGCTGGTTCTTGCAACTCTACTGGTCATCTTTGCCGTCGCCGCCCTCGGCTATCGCGGCTGGCGCCAGAATGAAAACGCACGACTGCTCGCCATCGATACTCCGAACGGCATCGAAGAGGCCCGCTATCTCCGCCTTGGCGGCATGGACCAATGGGTTCAGATTCGCGGCGATGATCGCGCCAATCCCATTCTCCTCATTGTGCATGGCGGTCCCGGCTCGTCGCTGATGCCGATGTCGGCGCTGTTCCGTTCATGGGAGAGATATTTCACCGTCGCGCTGTGGGATCAGCGCGATGCTGGGCGGACCTTCATCAAGAACGGTGCGGCGCCCGACATGTCCATTGCCCGCGTCGCGCAGGACGGCATCGAATTGAGCGAACACCTGCGTCGCGATCTGCACAAAGACAAAATCGTCCTGCTTGGACACTCCTGGGGCACCATGATCGGCGTGCGAATGGCAAAGGAGCGGCCCGATTTGTTTTCGGCCTATGTCGGCACGGGGCAAGTCGTCTCCATCGCCGAAAAAGAAACCGTAAACTATGCGCGCACGATGGCGAGATTGCGCGCCGCGCATGACAGCGAGGGCATCGCCGCGCTCCAGCGCATCGGTCCGCCGCCGTACAAGTTCGCTTCGGATTTGGTGACGGAGCGTAACCTGTCGCGGCGACACGACATTCCTGCCGAGAGCGACGCGTATACGAACATGGCGCCGGTGGTGCTGTTCGCGCCGGGTTGGTCGCTTTGGGATACCTACGAATTCCTGGAAGCATCGGACCCGGCGGAAGCCGCGACCTTTGCCGCGGACGCCAACTACGATGCCCGCAAGCTCGGACTGAACTTCGCCATGCCGTTTTTCATCTTCAACGGCGAGCTCGACCACATCACGCCAACTGATCTCGCAAAGGCCTATTTCGATTCTGTCCAGGCGCCGTTGAAGCAGTTCGTTCTGCTGAAGGGTGCGGGGCATAACGCGGTCGCGACCGAACCGAATGCATTCCTCCGCGAACTCGTCGCCCGCGTTCGCCCTGTTGCTGTTCGAACCGGCGACAAACGCTAGAGCGTCTCGTCCAGCAACGCGAAAAGCTTCACATAGTGCCGCTCGGCTTGCGCTTCGTTGTAGATGCCGGCGCGGCCGGGAACGGTCCACCCATGATACGCGCCTTCGTAGGTTTCGCTCTCCGACCGGCCCGGCCAGCTCTTCAGCAACGCCTCGAGTTTTTCGATCGCCTCGGGCGGCATGCCGCGATCCTCGATCGCGTGGCCGAAATAGAGCCGCGCGTTGATCTTCGGCAGCAGCAGATGCGGGCTGTCTGGCCGATCGGTATAGAGCCCGCCGCCATGAAACGATGCCGCGGCCGCGATCTTGTCGGGCGCCGCGGCTGCGGTCCTGATCGCCATCGTGCCGGTGAAACAATAGCCGGCAACGGCCACCTTCGGACCCTTCACACTCGGCTGAGCGAGGAGAAAGTCGGCGTACGCCGCGCCATCCGGCCCCATCTGCGCGCTGCTGAGGCCGGCGCGCAGTTCGCCCATGCGCTTCATCGTGCGCTCGTCGCCCATCTTCAATTCGAAATCGACGACCGGCAGTCTCGTCACGCGATAGAAGATGTTCGGCACAAGGACGACATAACCATGCTTGGCGATGCGCTTCGCCATGCCGAGATTGGCGTCGCGGATGCCCATGATGTCGGTCAGGAAGATCACGCCCGGCCACGGGCCGCTGCCGCGCGAAGGCGTGTAGAGATAAGCCTCCGCTTTGCCGTCGGCAGCAGGGACTTCGACCTTCAATTCTCTCATGGCTTCACTCCGATAACCTCACTGTCATCCCCATCCTTCGGCAAGCTCAGGATGCGGTTTTTTTCTTATGCCCTCATGCTGAGCCTGTCGAAGAACGGCAAGCTCAGGATGAGGTGAGGGTGAGCTAGGGCCGCTCGTAGATCACCGCATTCCAGAAGCGCACGCGATGCAGGCCGGTCTTATGAAACCCGCGCCGGCGCAATTCGCGCCCGATCATCGCGTTGAAATAGCCGTGCGCCACGAGTGCCGTCTCTCCTTCCTCGCCGGCGCGTTTCATCAGGATATCGGCGGCTTCCGATGCGCGGTGCTTGGCGCGGCGGTAATTCTCGATTTCGGGATGATACCCGGCATGCCAAAGTATGCGCGCGACGATCGCCCATTTCGGCACCTTCATGCGAAGCAACGGAATGCGCGGACTGGCCAACGGAGCTTCGATGAACAACGGATCGGCGATCAGTTCGGCATTCGGGGCCAGCATCTTGGCGCTCTGCGTCGCGCGCAACTTGGTGCTGGCGTGAATCGCGCTCAGCTCGCGCACGAGATCCTGCAGTTCTTCGGGCGGTGCGCTCTTGGGATCGAGACCCGCCAACTCATAGTCGTCGATATAGTTGCGAAAACCCTTGTGCGAAGTCCTTGGGTTCGTCGAGATCGCAGGGCGTCCATGGCGGATGAGTACGATGCGCATGGGCGGGGAAGCGTGGTGGCGCACGCGACGTCGCGAGAAAGCCGGCTCGTGGACGGACAGTTCCGGTGGGCTTGAAATAGTTGCTCCTTGCGGCGGCGCTTGGGCGCTGTACGATTGGCTGCGCGCCATAATCACGCATCGCGACGCGATCGGAAAGAGACACATGGAACAGGGCGATCTCAAGGGCAAAGCCGCAATTGTCACAGGCTCGGCGACAGGCATCGGGTCGGCCGTCGCCATCGGACTGGCAAAGCGGGGCACGAACGTCGTGGTCAACTACACGCGGAGCAAGACCGAGGCCGAGGAGACCGCCGATGCCGTGCGCAAGGCCGGCGCGGATGTGAGGCTCGTCCAGGCCGACGTCGCGAACGACGAGGATTGTCAGAGGCTCGCCCGCGCGGCGAGCGATGCCTGGGGCCGCATCGACATTCTCGTCAACAATGCCGGCACGACGAAGTTCGTCACCAATCATGCTGACCTGGAATCGCTGAGCGCCGATGACTTCACGCGCATCTACAAGGTGAATGTCGTGGGGCCGTTCCAGATGATCCGCGCCTGCATCGCGGCGCTGCGTGCACACAAGGACGGCAGCGTCGTCAATGTCTCGTCCATCGCCGGTGTTGCCGGCATCGGATCGTCCGTCGCCTATGCCGCATCCAAAGGCGCTCTCAACACGATGACGTATTCGCTGGCGCGTGCGCTCGCGCCGGAAGTGCGGGTCAATGCGGTATGCCCGGGTTATGTCGACACGCCCTGGTTCGTGAAACAGTTCGGCAGCGAAGCTGCCGAACGCATCGCCGATGCCGAAGGTAAGCGCTCGCCGTTGCAGCGCGCGGCCGATGGCGCCGAGATCGCGAAGACGGTGCTCTTCTTCGCGGGTCCTGAGTCGCGCAACATCACCGGCGAAACGCTGTTGAGCGATACCGGACTCCATCTCTCGCTGCCGGGCGCGCGTCGCGGCTGAATCAATCGCAATTGCCTCGGCGTGACCGCTCCAGCGTCGTCGGCTGAACCCTCACCCGGTCCCTGCTCCACAGGCACCGACCTCTCCCCTAAACGGCAGAGGTAAAGGGCATGCCGCCCAATAGGGCAGCGATGTGCCCAAGGCGCGAGCAATCTGTGTTGCATTGCAACAACGGCGTGACGAAACCACGCTTTTGCCTGTCCAAACTTGCTCGCGAAAGCCGCTTCCCAGCTTGAATTCGCTCTCCCAACTGTCGAAGTGGGTGACGTTGCAGACGAGGAAGGGCCCACGATGAAGAACTCTGGACTGAGAATGGTGCTTGCCGGCGCGGTGCTGGCGGCGCTCGGCGCCTGGACAAGCTCGGCGCATGCCGATCCGCTTCCGACTCCGCCCCTGGCGGGGCCGCTCAGTGCCAATCCGAATCCGTTCAGCATCGATCTGCCGGATTGGCTCGGCGACGCCGGCGGCAAAGTCTATATCGGCGGCGCGGTCACGGGCCTTGCCTTTTGGCAGAGCAGTCCGATCGACATCAACAACGGCGACGACGCATCCTTCGTCGACATCAGCAACGCGCAAGTCTTCATTCAGAAGACCGATGGCTGGTTGCAATTCTATGCGCAGTTCGGTGCCTATTCATTTCCCACCGTCGGCGTCGGCTATTTGAAAGCGACTTCGACCGAGCCGGCCACGTTCGGTTATGTGCCCGAAGCCTATGTGAAGCTGCAGGGCGAAGGCGATTGGTCAGCCTTCTCCATAGAGGGCGGCAAGCTGCCGACGCTGATCGGCGACGAGTATGGCTTCACCTTTCAGAACATGAACATCGAACGCGGGCTTTTGTGGAATGTCGAGCCGATTGTCAGCACCGGCGTGCAGGGGAACTACACCAACGGTCCGTTGACGATTTCGGTCTCGTGGAACGACGGCACGTATTCCAAGACGTGGAACTGGATCTCAGGCCTCGTCTCCTATGGCTTCAACGGCGGTGCCGACACGGTGGTGTTCTCAGCCGGCGGCAATCTCGGCAAGGGCAATTTCAGTTTCCTCAACAGCGGCAGTGTCTATGACCTGATCTGGACCCACACCTCAGGGCCCTGGGTCATCAGCCCCTACATACAATACAACGTCACGCCGAAAGTTTTCTTCGGCAAGGGCTCGACCGTATTCGGCGGCGCAGTGCTCGCCAGCTACGCCTTCGACGATCACTGGAAGCTTGCCGGCCGGGTGGAATACGAATCCGAGTCGGGTCATGCCGGTGTGTTCACGACGCCCGACATCATCGGTTATGGCCCGGGCAGCAACGCCTGGTCGGTCACGCTGACGCCGACCTATCAGTGGAAGCAGCTCTTTGCCCGCGCCGATGTGAGCTACGTCACCGTCGGCAGTGGCACGCCCGGCTTCCTGTTCGGCTCGGGGCCGTTCACGGCCGGTACGAACAAGGATCAGGTGCGACTGATGTTCGAAACGGGAGTCCTGTTCTAAGACTCTGCATCGTCGCGCAAAGCCGCGCCCGGCCCGTAGTTTCGCGACGGGATGCCGCGCACAGTGCGGCTGCCATCATGCTGCCACAAAACGCAGGCTTAACGCCGCCCGCGTTCGCGAATCCACGCGCGGGGTCCTTCAAGCCGAGAATTACGCCAGAGTGCGTAACCTTCGTTTGATCCACATGGAACTGCGAGTATTCTGCGTTCGGGGGATGGGCAATCGCCGGTATTCGCGATGCGATACCGACTGTTGGGGATTAGGATGGCCGATCTCGGGCGCAACTCGCCCTTTCCTGGAACGCGACTTCCGTCACTCGGAGACGCCGGCGAAGTGCAGCAGTTTCTCGCTGCGATCGTCGAATCGTCCGACGACGCCATTCTGTCCAAGGATCTCCAGGGCATCATCACAAGCTGGAATGGCGGCTGCGTGCGCCTGTTCGGCTATACCGCCGATGAGGCTATCGGCCGACCGGCCGCCATGCTGCATCCGGCGGATCGGCACGACGAGGAAGCGATGATTCTCATGCGCCTGCGGCTGGGCGAGAAAATCGATCATTACGAAACGGTGCGGCAGCGCAAGGACGGCAGCCTGGTCGATATTTCGCTGAGCGTGTCGCCCATCAGGAATCACCAGGGGACGATCGTGGGCGCCTCGAAAGTCGCCCGCGACATCACCGAGCGCAAACGTGCCGCCGAACAGCAGGAGCTGATGCTCGGCGAGATGCGGCATCGGGTGAAAAATCTTTCGACCGTGATCGAGGCGCTGGCCCGGCAATCGCGACCGCGCGACGAACCTGCGGTCGAACTCTTCGTCGATGCCTTTATGGGACGGATACGTGCGCTCTTGTCGGCGGGCGAGCTGCTGCTCGCAACGACGCAGCGTAACGTAGAGCTGAAGCAATTGTTCGATAGGGTGCTCGTTCCCTTCGCCGACCCCAACGCGGCCGATCGCATCGTGCTCAAGGGTTTGCCGATTATCATTCCCGAACGGACGGCCGGAAATCTGGCGCTGGCCATGCACGAGCTGGCCACCAACGCCCTCAAATACGGGGCGCTGAAGACGCCGCAGGGAAAGGTTCAAGTTGCGTGGTCGTCCGAACCCGCGGAGGGCGGAAGACGCGTGCAGATCGATTGGCGGGAATCAGGCGGCGAACCGATCCTGAGCAAGCCCGAACACAAGGGCTTTGGCACTCGCGTCATAGCGACCGCTCTGGCCAGCGAGCGCGACGGCGCGAGCGAGCTTCATTTCGAGCGTGGCGGACTGCATTGCCACTTCCACTTCACGCTGACCGACTCGGACTGAGCGCAGCCAACGCTCGACGCCTTGCCTACTAACTCGATAGTGATTAAAGAGTTGGCGCGACGAGGTCGAAGGCGATGCTCTCCCAGAAAGCGCGTTATGCCCTCCATGCGCTGATCGTTCTTGCCGAGCATGGCGGCGGCGAGCCGCTGCAGATTGCCGACATCGCCAAGGACGCGCGCGTGCCGCGCAAATTCCTCGAGCAAATCCTCCTGGATTTGAAGAAGCGCGGCCTCGTGCGCAGCCAGCGCGGCCGGGCCGGCGGCTACCTGATCGGCAAGAACGCGCGCGACATCAGTTTCGCCGATGTCATCCGCGTGATCGACGGCCCGCTTGCGCTGGCGCCCTGCGTCAGCGTCACCGCCTATCACAAATGCGACGACTGCGTGGACGAACAGACCTGCGCGATCCGCAAAGTGCTGCTCGCCGCGCGCGATGCGACCGCGACGGTGCTCGAATCCCGCAACCTTGCCCAGGCCGTCGCCGTCGCGCGCAAAGCCGGCTGGGCGTAAACCTTCGCTTTTCCCGAATTTCGACCGAACTGACTGATCGTCAGTGCCTCTTGCCATATTCTCCTTAAAGTCTATTGACTCGGTCGTGATTTAGAAGAATGATGCTCACCAGCCGCCGGCAGACGACGACTGGGGAGCACAATGAAACGTCACGCGTTGGGATTACTGCTATTGGCCGGAACGACGGCGATCGATCCCGCAGTGGACGCGAACGCAGCGGCGCAGCCTTCCTCCAGCACGGACGATCGGCTGAAGGCGCTGGAGCAGGAGCTGCAGGACGTCAACATCCAGCTCGCTGATCTGAAGCGCAGCCAGTCCGATCAATATGGCGACGTCAATCGCCAGTTCTCCAACCTCGTGCAAGTCAGGCTTGACAATGGCCGGCCGACCTTCACCAGCGCGGACGGCAATTTCAGCGCGGCTATCCGAGCGCTGGTGCAGTTTGACTGGGGCACCTACATGCAAAGCACGTCGGCCAGGGCACTTCCCGCCGCGTTCGGCCCCGATCTTTCCAGCGGCACCAATTTCCGCCGCGTCTATCTCGGCATCCAGGGCAAGGCATTCGGCAACTGGTCGTACAACGCCAATTTCGACTTCGGCGGCAGCGGTGGCACGGAGTCACCGGGGCACATCCAATCTGTCTATGTGCAGTTCGACGGACTGGCGCCATTTGCCTTTCGCATCGGTGCCTATCCGCCGCCGGCGAACATCGAAGACAGCACCTCGGCCGGCGATACGATTTTCCTCGAGCGCAACGCACCATCCGACCTGCAGCGCAACCTCGCGGGAGGCGACGGACGCGACGCGGTCTCACTTCTCTATACCGGCGAGGAATTGTTCGGCGCCCTCTCCTATACCGGCGGCAAGGTGCAGGACTCGGCGGTGTTCGACGAGCAGCAAGCCTTGCTCGCCCGCTTGTCCTACCGCGCGTGGCACGACGACGAGTCGAACCTGGTTCTGGGCGTCAACGGCACGTATGTGTTCCGCCCGGCCAATGCGGTGGCGAGCGGCTTACCCAATCTCTCCAACACGCCCGGCGCGCCGGCCTTAAACAGCATCACGCTCTCGGACCCACCGGAACTTACGATCGACTCCAACGGCATCAGGCTTGCCAACACTGGCGCCCTGCCGACGCGGCATGTCACGCAGTGGGGTGTGGAAGCAGCGGGCAACTTCGAGAACTTCTACGCTCAAGCCGGCTATTACGGCTTCGAGGTCGAGCGCGCGCCCATCGCCTTCAAGGTCTTCACTAGTGCCGTGACAAGCGCGACCGAGATCGTTCAGCCGAGCAACAACAGTTTGAGCGGCTGGTATGTGCAAGCGAGCTGGTTTGCGACCGGAGAGCAAAAGCCCTACAGCGCGGCCACCGGTGCATTCACCGCGCCAAAGGTCCTTCACCCGTTCGGCCTCGGCGAGAGTGCCGGCTGGGGTGCAATTGAGCTTGCCGGGCGATTCAGCGAACTCGATCTGAACAGCCATGTGCGCGACGATTCGAACGTCATCACCGGATGGACCGGTGCAGCGACTCGCACCTTCACCTTCTTCAACACCGAACGCGGCGGAGACCAGCGCATCGCGACCGTGGAGCTGAACTGGTACCCGAACAGTTTCGTGAAATTCGGATTTGCCTATCAGTACATCCAGGTGAGTCGCCTGCAGGCACCCGCGACTGTGACAACAACAGGACTGCCCGTTTTGCCCACGCTGAATGGCGGACAAAACCTGTCCACGTTCGCGGTACGCACCCAATTCTCACTTTGAGCGTTTTGTCTGTCGATTGAGGGAGCCCCCAGAAAATGACCCGTTTCCTGGCCACGATTTTCGCGGCTGCCTGTTTTGTGTGCACTGCTCAGGCGGCGAACTACACGCTTCTTAACGTCAGTTACGATCCGACGCGCGAACTTTACAAGGCCATCAATACGGCCTTTGTCGCCGAGTGGAATGCCAAGCGCGTCGGCACCGTCACAATCAAGCAGTCGCATGGCGGCTCCGGCGCGCAGTCGCGCTCCGTCATCGACGGACTCGATGCCGACGTCGTGACGCTGGCACTTGCCTATGACATCGACGCGATCGCCGCGAAGGGCTTGATCGCAAAAAATTGGCAGACGCGCCTGCCGCAGAACGCGACCCCGTACACGTCGACGATCGTGTTTCTCGTGCGCAAGGGTAATCCGTGGAAGATCAAGGATTGGCCCGACCTGATCAAACCAGGCGTGCAAGTGATCACGCCGAACCCGAAGACCTCGGGCGGCGCGCGATGGTCGTTTCTCGCGGCCTGGGCCTATGCCCTGAAAGCGCCAGGCGGTAACGCCGATAAGGCCAAATCCTTCGTGCAGTCGCTCTACCATCACGTGCCCGTGCTCGACAGCGGCGCGCGCGGCTCGACCACGACGTTCGCACAGCGCGGCATCGGCGACGTTCTGTTGTCATGGGAAAACGAAGCGCATCTGGCGTTGAAGGAACAAGGCGGCGATCAGTTCCAGATCGTGTATCCGCCGGTTTCGATCCTGGCCGAACCGCCCGTGGCACTTGTCGACAAGAATGTCGACCGCCACAAGACGCGTCCTGTTGCGGAAGCCTATCTGAACTTCCTCTACAGCAAGAAAGGGCAGGAAATCGTAGCCGCGAATTACTATCGCCCGCGCGACGCCGCGGTGCTCGCGGCACATTCCGCCGATTTCCCGAAGATCACCCTCTATGACTTCGGCGCGACTTTCGGCAGCTGGCAGAAGGCGCAAAGCACCTACTTCGCCGACAAGGGCGTGTTCGACCAGATTTACAAGCCTGCGCCATGAGCATGACCACCACCACGCTCGTAGCACCCGGCTGGCGCAATAAAAGCGCCCTGCCCGGCTTTGGTCTCTCGCTCGGCTTCACGCTGCTCTACCTGTCGATCCTGGTGCTCGTGCCGATCGCCGCTCTGATCATCCGTCCGTGGGAGATCGGCTGGAGCGGCTTCTGGTCGGTGTTGAGCGATGCGCGCGTTCTACACGCACTGGCCCTTTCCTTCGGCGCGGCGCTGATCGCCGCCGTCCTCAACATGGGTTTCGGCTTCGTGGTGGCGTGGGTGTTGATGCGTTACCGCTTTCCGGGTCTGCGAATCGTCGACGCGATGGTCGATCTTCCGTTCGCACTACCGACCGCCGTTGCCGGCATCGCGCTTTCGGCGCTCTACGCCCGTAACGGCTGGATCGGTGCACCGCTTCAGGCTTTCGGGATCACCGTCGCCTATACACAACTCGGCATCGTGACCGCGCTGACCTTCATCGGGCTTCCCTTCGTGGTGCGCACGCTGCAGCCGGTTCTCGCCGAAATGAGCAAGGAGGCGGAGGAAGCGGCCGCAACGCTTGGCGCCTCGCGAGCGCAGACTTTCCGGCGCGTGATCCTGCCGAGTGTGTTCCCTTCGCTTCTGACCGGTGCAGCGCTCGCCTTCGCGCGCGGCGTTGGCGAATACGGCTCGGTCATCTTCATCGCTGGCAATCTTCCTGGCGTGTCGGAAATTGCGCCGCTCCTGATCATCATCAAGTTGAACGAGAACGACTATGCCGGCGCCGCCGTTATCGGCGTCATCATGCTCGCCATCTCTTTTGTCATGCTCTTGATGCTTAACCTGCTTCAGGCCTGGACGGCGTCGCAACGATGAGCGCGCTCTTCAAACCGCGCCGCGCGACCGAGGACCATGTGCTGGTCCGTTGGGGGCTGACTGCGCTCGCCCTGATCTATGTCGGCATGTTCCTTTTTCTGCCGCTGCTCACGGTCTTCAAGGAAGCACTGGGTGACGGGCTAGGCGCTGCGTGGAACACCATCACCGAGCCGGATGCCTTGTCAGCGATCCGCCTGACATTGATCACGGCCGCGATCGCCGTGCCGCTCAACGCCATCTTCGGCATCGCCGCCTCCTGGGCGGTCGCCAAGTTCGACTTCTGGGGCAAGGGCTTTCTCGTCACGCTGATCGATTTGCCGTTCTCCGTTTCGCCCGTCGTGTCGGGCCTCATCTATGCGCTGGTCTTCGGCCTGCAAGGCTGGCTCGGCGGATGGCTTCGCGATCACGACATCCGCATCATTTTCGCTCTGCCGGGAATCATTCTAGCGACGATCTTCGTGACGTTTCCGTTCGTCGCGCGCGAACTCATTCCGTTGATGAACGATCAGGGACGCGACGAGGAAGAAGCCGCGATATCGCTGGGAGCCAGCGGCTGGAGCACCTTCTGGCATGTGACACTGCCCAACATCAAATGGGGCCTGCTCTATGGCGTGCTTCTGTGCAACGCACGCGCGATGGGCGAGTTCGGAGCGGTGTCGGTCGTCTCGGGCCATATTCGCGGCTTGACCGAAACCATGCCGCTGCACATCGAGGCGCTCTACAACGACTATCAGTATGTCGGAGCTTTTGCGGTCGCCTCGCTGCTCGTGATGCTGGCTCTCGTCACCCTCACGCTCAAAGCCATTCTCGAATGGCGCTATGCCGACGAGATTGCGGCCGTCCATCATCACCACTGAAAGGTGCGAAGATGTCCCTCACCATCGACTCGCTCTCCAAGCGCTACATTTCCTTCGAAGCTCTGAACGGCGTCAGCCTGACGGCGCCGCAGGGCGCGTTCGTAGCGCTGCTGGGGCCGTCGGGTTCGGGCAAGACGACGCTGCTGCGAATCCTCGGCGGCTTGGAGTTTCCCGACTCGGGAAGCGTGCACTTCGCCGATCTGAATTGGCTGGGCGTGCCCGCGCGCGAGCGCCGCGCCGGCTTCGTCTTCCAGCACTATGCGCTCTTCCGTCATATGACGGTCGAGAAGAACATCGCCTTCGGATTGAGCGTCAAGCGCTGGCGTGATCGGCCGAATCGCAAGGAAATCGCACGGCGCGTTCGCGAACTTCTCGCGTTGGTGCAGCTCGAAGGTCTTGGCAAGCGCTATCCGAGTCAACTATCGGGCGGTCAGCGCCAGCGCGTCGCACTGGCACGCGCGCTCGCCATCGAACCGCGCATGCTGCTCCTGGACGAACCGTTCGGCGCGCTCGATGCGAAGGTGCGCAAGGAGCTGAGAGCATGGCTGCGCCAGCTGCATGAGATGCTCGGCCTGACCACGGTCTTCGTGACGCATGACCAGGATGAAGCCTTCGACCTGGCCGATCTGGTTGCCGTAATGAACGGTGGGAAGATCGAGCAATATGGTTCGCCGGCTGATGTCCGTCAGGCTCCAAGGACCGCTTTCGTGCAGGAATTCATCGAGACCCGCGTGCACTGAAAGGGGAACCAAACACGGATTGGCGCATTGAGTTCGGGGGTTATCGTTTGCGCCCTGACAAAGGTGAGCCATGCCGGACAAAGAAATCAAGGAACCCGTAGCGATCGCATCGACTGGTGCGCCCACCGTTGAACACCGCAAGGCCGATCATTTTGGACAAATCACCCTTGGCTGGTCGCTGGCCCTGATGGCCATGTGCGGCATAGCGCTTCTGTCAGGCTACATCGCGATCGCGTTAACATTTGCGGGCATCTGCGTAGCACTGCTCGTGGTCGGCCTTCTGCTGCATTACGAAGGCGAACGGCAACGGCAACGCGCCGATTCTCCGCCAGCCGGCCCCGGCCGTAGATAATTTCGAAACCTTAGCGCTCTAAGTATTACCGCTGGTTGTATCCGCGGGCCCGGCTGTCTATCGTGCGGTTCGCAGTTCTGAGGGGGCTGGCATGAAATTCCTGATGGCGGCTGCGCTGTTCTGCGCGGTTCCGACACTCGCGTGCGCGCAGGACGACGACACATTGCCTGTTTCTTTTGCCGAAGTCTCGCTCGGCGCATCGTTCATTCCGACCATCCGGACCAAGACCTACACGCTTAGCGACGGCATCAACACCGCGACCGGCCACATCGAACTCAACTACAGCACCGGGCTGACGGCAGGCGCCGAAGTCGGAATCCTCGGCGGGTTATTCCCCAGAATCGGATTTTCGATCAGCTACGACTATCTGCAGGCGCGCTTCGACCATGGTCTGATCACCGGAACGTTGAACGGCGTTCCCGGATCGCTGGCGTTCACGCGCAACGACGTCACCAATCTCGGCATCACTCTCGACAACGACGTGCATCTCATCGCCGCAAACATCCTCTACAATCCCTTCGAGGACGGCAGAATCCATCCCTACATCGGCGGTGGCGTGGGTGTTGCCATCATCTCCCACACAGACACGCAAGCGGCGGTAACCGCGACCGCGGGCGTGCGCGCCGATCTGTCCGACGATTTCTATGTCGGCGTCCGCTACCGCTACTATTACGTCACCGGGCCGACGGACGATTTCGGCATTCGCTACGACAGCCTGTCGAACCATTCGGTCATGGCGATGATCGGTGTGTATCTCGACAAAGAGCCGCCGCGCCATTGGTCGCAGCCATCCGGCGAAGCCCCGCGGCCTGTACCCTCTACGGTGATTGCATCGGGAAGACCGCCGCAAAGCGCGTACCCGCCGCCACCACCGCCTCCGCCAGCCGCGGCACCCGCGCCTCGGCCTCCAGTCGTCGCACCTCCGCCTCCCGCTGCGCCGAGCGAGATGACCGCCTCGACCACGCCGCCGCCGCCAGCCTACCGGCCTGATCTCGGGATCGGTGGATCGACGGTGACGCAATACAGCACCGCCGCCGCCAACATGGCGGACCCACATGGCGCCTTCATTGCGACGGTGAGGAACGGCGGACCTGCGGCGCGCGCCGGCCTGCAACCCGGCGATATCGTCGTCAGCTTCAACGGCGAGCGCGTCGAGACGTTCGACGATCTGACGCGAACCGTCGCGAATGCCGCGCCCGGAACGACCGTGCAACTGGGCGTTCTCAGGAACGGCCATGTGCTGCAAGTGGCGGTCGTGCTGTAACTAGGCCTGGGTAATGGCCTTAGCGAACGCCAGCCACACGGGGCTGGTGAAGGCCCAAGTCACAGCGACATGGAGCGTGATGAAGAGCGCTGCCGCCGTCCAGTAGGCGCGGTGAACACTCTTGTGATTGCGGTAGTCGTAGATCATCGCGGCGGCGAGCAGTAGCTCCGCCAGAACGAGAGCGATCTGCGCACCGTACGGGGCGAGACCCAAGGGGATCACCAGCCGACCCGTACCGGGACCCGTCATGATGAAGACGGAGGCGAGCATGAGCCGCTTGTGCCATTGGCTGCGTTGGCGGTTCCAGAGTGCGAGCACGACCAGCAACAGCGCGACAGCAATCGCCATCAACGGCAGCGCCATGAAAGACAACGCCGGCGGCGCGCCGGGCGGTGCGTGGCCGAGCCGACCTGCCGTGATCGCGGTCCAGACTCCGAGCGTCACCACGGTTCCGAAGAGGAGCGCTCCCATCACACCGAGTTGGCGATGAAGCGCAGGCCTCTTGGTTGCAATGAGCGAGGCCTGCGTGATGAACAGCGCCATCCAGCCCGTGAAGACGACGCCGTGGACCACGGTCAGGAGCGACAGGGGCGGCGGCGCATGGATCACAGACTTCAGATAAAAGGACGGCGCGAACCCGAGAAAAACGATGACCGCGGCGATCAGGACCATCGTCAGGTAAAAGCGGGCGTCTGCGTCGCGGGCTTCATTTTCGAACGGTGCGCGAGCGACGTCAAAGCGAGCGGCAATGTCGGTCATGCGCTTCCCCAGTTAAACGCGCCGCACATTACCCATTGGACGCGTGGATCGCCAGTGGACCCGTGACTCCGGTGCGTTGCAGTTCTTTCGACGAATCGTCAAAATTTGCCAGTTCCAGCGAGGGAACAAAGGTGGCGGGCGAAGCGACGGCGTTCGAATACGCGATGGGACTGTTCTCGGTCCTGATCGGATTGGCAGTCGTCGATGTCGCGACAAGCTTTCATCGGCTCGCGCGGGTGCATCAGACCATCAAGTGGGATCCGCTGACGCTCATCGTTGCGCTCTATACGCTCTGCACCGCGATCTACATGTGGTTCGATCTCTGGGGCATTCGTTACTTCGCTGCTGCGCGCCGTTTTCCTATCTACATAAGCCTGGTGGCGCAGTTCTTTGTTCTTTATCTCGCCGCAGCGGCCAGTCTGCCAGACGAGGCTCATCCCATGACGAACCTTCGCACCTACTACGAAGGAAACCGGCGCTACTTCTGGACGCTGCAGACCGTTTTTCAGGCGGGATACACCGCATTTGGCTATTATCTCTTCGTTGCAGCAAATGCGACGGAAGGAAATGATTTTCATCCGGCGCAACCGTGGATCGCAACCGCTCTCCTAATATTCATGGCGGCGCCGACATTCGTATCCGCGGCACTCGTATTTCTGAAGTCGCGCGCCGCGCACTACGCTGGCGTAGGCATCCTCTTCGCACTGATGGTGTTGCACTACGCGCAGGCGCAGATTGGGTAGTTGTAATCCTGGGTTACATTCCAACCGAATCTCCAAAAAATTGCGATGTAAGAAGTGAGGATTTCCCTGTGTGTCGAACCTAGGCACGCAATTTGCTTAACCATGCTTTTGTAGGGATACGCGCTCGTAAGAGGCGCCGGGGATTGGAGGGCTGCAAGACCCGGAGGTTTGAACCATGTCGAAACTTACCCTGCCCGTCCTGGGCACGATCGCGCTGCTCTTGGCGACTCCCGCAATGGCCGGCCCGCTTGGTCCATCGAGCGGATTTCTTCCCACCTATGCCGGACCGCAAAACGGCGATCTCGATATCACGTCCGCCGAAGTGTTCCTTCGGCAAAGTACGTTCGAATTCGATGCAACGTTCAGCGCTACCATCGGAACTACGCCAGGCGTTTTCTATGTCTGGGGAATCGATCGCGGAACGGACATCGCGCCGTTCGGGGCCTTTCGGCCCGGCGTGCTTTTCGATGCGGTCGTCATCTCCGAACCGTCCACGAATACGAATTTCGTTTTGGATTTGCTCACCAATCAGCTGACGTTTTTGACGGGGAGCCAGGTGCAGATCAGCGGCGACAGTCTGAAGCTGACCGTTCCCGCTGCGCTTCTTCCTTCCGAAGGATTCGCCGTCAAGGACTACCTGGTCGATCTCTGGACACGCCTCGGCCTCAACCCGGCTGACAACACCCAGATCGCGGAATTCGACCCGAGCGAAAATAGCGGACAGGTGACCGTGCCTGAGGCGTCATCGATCTCGCTGGTCGGCGCAGGGCTTGCCCTGGGCGGGTTCTTCGTGCGGCGTCGAAAGAGGTGAGACGCTAGGCCCGGGCCACGGCCTGGGCCGCATGCAACCAATGCCGAGGCTGGAGCGTTTTCGCTCCAGTTCGGTAGGCGGTCATGTTCGGTAAAGTTCCCAGTACGGTCGTGCGTCTGTTTCCCATCAACAGGATAGACAAGGTTTGCCTAGCGTTCGGCACCTTGGTCCTGATCCTCTATGCGATCTTATGGCTACTCCTGCTTGTCGTGGCCGGGACCGGGCCGCTGCACTTGGCTGAAGCTTGCCTTCTTTGGGCGGCGAAAACGGAACTGCTGATTGTTCTGCCGACCTGGATCATCGCCAGGCTGGCCTACTCGCTTTATGAGATCATGAATCATTTGCGGGCGTTGCAACCCGCTATGAGACGGCTAAATCACTCGCTGCGATAGTCTATTCGCGATCGCGGAGATGCGGCGGCGCGTCGTTCACGACAACGCTCATCAGCGAATTGTGGTTGAGGATCCGGCGACGTGGGGAGCCGGGGTCCGTAATTTCTGAATCGGGTCACCTTGGGCAGAGAGAACGCCATGCGCGAATCGGGTTACAAGGTTCCTGCAAATCCGACGGTCAATTGGGGCAGTGGCTGGGCCGTCGGCCTTCGAACTTTCGCCATCATCGTTCTTCCTACGGCAGGCTGGATCGTCAGGTTCGACCATTCGCTTTGGAGATGACCCGGGCGGAAGCCGAAGGGAACCAATTCCGGCCGACGTAGTTCTCACGAGAGTTTGCAGGGAAATGGCCATGTCCAGCTACTACGCGTCAATCGCCCCAAAACCCTTTGAGGGCTTCGGACGTGGCGTTCGGCGCCGTAGAAAGACGAGCCTTCTGACGCTCTACGGCTGGTTCGTGATGCTGGCTCTTGGCGCCGTCGCTTTGGGTGCAGGCGCCGCCCTCATCATCTGATCGTTTTGCTCGCCGCAGTCGAAACGCGATATCCTCCCCGAGTGGCCAAGTTCGGGGGGACACATGCTCAGATTGATCGCGGGCACGTTGACGGGCGCTGTCGCCTGGCTCGTCTCAGTTGCGATACTGGGATTTCTTTGTCGTATCGCATGGCCCGAAATGGCCGCCATCAAGGACATGACTCTTCTCACAGCGCCGATGTTGATCACTCGGTTGTCGATCAGCGCACTTGGCTCGCTGGCAGGCGGGTACTGGGCTGCGATGATCAGCCGGGAAAGCACGCGAGCGCCGCTGGGTGCAGGCATTCTGCTTCTCGTCGTGTTCGTACCCTACCACATGACGATCTGGCACAATTTCCCGGTCTGGTACCATCTGACGTTCTTTGCTTCGCTGCCCGTTCTGAGCCTGTTGGGCGGAATGCTCCGTTCCGGCTCCCGGGGTCTTGGTCGCGCCGAACAAGCCTGATCTTTAGTAGCGCAGGTGAGCCTGACGATCCTTCAGCCAGTCCTGCTCGTCTGGCAACGTCAACGCATCCAAGTCTGCCGGCGTTGCCGTTGCATCGTCGACCCATTCTCGTACGCGCGGCCCACCGTTGATGACGTCGATGGCAAGTTTGTCGGTCACATACTCATACGGAAAATCGCGCCATAGCGCATAGTCCGGATACAAGCGGCGTATGACTTTGAAGGCAAGCGCGTGAAGGCGCCACGGCTTGAACGCCTGGGGATCGTAGGCAGGGGTCTCCGTATGAATTTGAACGCCACTGCAGAGCTTGCCGGCATGTTTATGGAATGTCGGTTCGAACCAGAAGTCGCGCAGAACGCAACCGCTGAGCCATTGCGGCGCCAGCGCACGCATCTCTGCGATGATGCGCCTGGCATCGATGTCGGGCGCGCCGAACACTTCGAGGGGTCGCGTCGTGCCGCGGCCTTCGGAAAGCGTCGTGCCCTCGAGCATCACGGTTCCGGGATAGGCGCGCGCCATCCATAAGTTCGGCGCGTTCGGACTGGGATTGATCCAGGTTCGACTGCCAAGCGGCCAACCGAAACCCGGTCCCTCGTCCGGGCTCCAACCCACCATCGCGATGACACGATAATCGACGTCCAGCTTGTAGGTCTTGATGAACCATGACCCTAGCTCGCCCAACGTCAGCCCATGACGCATCGCCATCGCTCCGGCGCCGACGAAACTCTCCCAGCCAGGCTCAAGCTTCAATCCTTCGACCGGCCGGCCAATCGGATTGGGGCGATCCAGCACCCAAACGGATTTGCCATGCTTCGTCGCGGCCTGGAGGACATAGAGCAGCGTCGTGACGAAGGTGTAGATGCGGCAGCCCAGATCCTGCAGATCGACCAGGATGACGTCGAACGTGTCCATCATCGCGTCGGTTGGCGCGCGCACTTTTCCATACAGGCTGAAAACCGGAATGCCGTGGATCGGATCGTTGAAGTCCGGCGACTCGATCATGTTGTCCTGCTTGTCGCCGCGCAGACCATGCTGAGGACCAAATGCGGAAACAAGTCTGATGTCGGGACATTTTGCCAATGCGTCGAGCGAGTGCTCCAAGCCTTGCGTCACGGAAGCTGGATGGGCCAGCAGCGCCACATGCCTACCTTTGAGTGGGGCGCGCAGTTCCGGCTCAGCCAGAAGGCGATCGATGCCAAATTTCATGGCGCACCCATTGCCGGAAGCTTGTGCGCGAAGCAATCGGGATGATGAAAGTCCGCCTTGCCCGGCGGATGTTCCAAAGCCCAGTACGACAGGTGCCCGCTCGCTTCTTCGATGACGGCCGATACTCCAAGACTCCACGCGGCACTGATTGACAATACCGGCAGCTGTCCCAACTCAACCGAGGCCTGCAACTCAAACGTCGCGCTGTTCGATGTCACCTTGATCCGCGGCGGCCCGATGTCTCGCGCGATCATCATCCCGTTGCGGTGGCTGCTGAAGTGATAAGCCGCCCACGCGGTCGAAGGCGAAAAGTTCAGTTCGTAGTATGGCGCGCATTGCGGCCCACGAATGAAAGCTTCGAAGCAAGTATGCCGCCACAGTTCGTCGGTGCAGTTGGGGACAGCCAGCGGCGGAATGCGGAGATCACTTATTATACCGGACACGCGATAGCCCAGTTCCAGCGTTCCGCTAGGTAAACGAGTAACTTCGACGTCGATGCTTTTCGCGGCTGTGCCGCGCGAGTCCCGATGGCGTTTCAACGTCAACAGCATGTTCCATTGGTAGCATTCCCGCCAATTCGGTGAAAACACGCGTGCACGCTTCGCGCAATTGTTGCTGTGCACCTAAAGACGGCAGTTGCCGCTTGCCTACAAGCCTGCATAGCATCGGAAAGGAAAACGGAGACTTCGGCCATGCAAGCGACCTCGAGTGCGAACAAGCCAGCCTATCTGGGACTGCTCAACGCAATTTCTCTGGCGGAGACGCAAGCCGGCATCTACCTGCGCGCCTGGGCGGACGCCACGAAGGACGAAGAGCTCGCCTGTACGTTGCGCCTGGTGGCGGCCCGCGAGACAAGTCACGGACAACTCTTCTGCCGCATGCTCGGTGAACTCGGCTATGAATTGCGCCAGAAGCCCGATCCGGAAGGCGCCGAGCGAATCGCCAAATACGCGAACCCCAAGATCAGCGACCTCGACAAGATCGGGCGCGCGCGGACGACGTTGGAATCCGATCCCTTCGGCGAGATCGAGGAGAAGATTGACAGCGGCTTCTACGATCCGGTGACCGCCAACATGCTCAGCTGGTACATCTGCGAAGAGCGCGACTCTGCCAAGAAGCTTCGCGCCGCCTATGACTGTGTCCGCGCCAAGGCCAAAGGCGGCGAGATGAAGCTCGCGAGCAACGGAAATGGTTCGATGTCGCGCCAGAGCAACGAAGTGAGCGCCGACGCGCGCGCGATCATGGCCTGCATGACCGAGGGCTTTTCGCGGCTGGAAAAGAAGTTGGACAAAGCCGGCATGCGCGCAAAGGCGTAGCTCGACTCCGCTCTACCAAGTCCATTTCAGCTTGATGCCACCGGCAGAGATCTGCTGGCGCGGCAGCGTCGTGTCGAAGGGCACCTTGTCCAGCCGGAAGCGAAAGAGCTGCAGCTGACCATCGGCGAAGTCGAGCTTGCTGCCGGTGAAATCGGCGACGGGGCGATCGTTCTTCGGCGATCCGACTTCATGCGGAGCCCACAATCGTATCGGCTGGTTCGACAGGACCGAGTAGTCAATGCTGTCGTCACTCGGAAGTTTCAATTCCGCCGCGCTGACAGAGTTTGTCACCACACATACGGAAGCCGTCATCGCCGCGCGGGCGAATGACTTTGCGATGGTTGAGCGACAACGGTGAGCCACCAGATCACCATTTCCTTCATGACGATCGGAGCCGGCCCCTCTTATGATTTGGTCCTGGCCCGTCGATCGGACTCAAAGTCCGACAGGCGCAGTATTTACCCTTTATTAACTGTCGCCAAGCGCCCGAATGCAGGTTTTTATTGAGTACCGCGCGGCGCGCAGCCAAGTCACGAAACCGTCACAGCCACGCGTGCGAGTGGACGGCAATCACATCACCGCGCCGATCTGCCAAGGCACAAACTCAAGCCCGCCATAGCCGAGTTCCTCGCTCTTGCTCTTTTTGCCCGAGGCAACATCGAGCAAACAGTCGAGGATTTCTGCGCCCTTCTGCTCGACCGTGGCCTTGCCCGTCGCAATCGTCCCGCAATCGACGTCGATGTCGTCCCGCATGCGATCATAGACGGTCGTGTTCGATGAAAGCTTGATCGACGGCGAAGGTTTGCAACCGTAAGCCGAGCCTCTTCCGGTTGTGAACGCGATCATGGTCGCGCCGGACGCGACTTGGCCGGTTGCGCTGCACGGATCGAATCCGGGACTGTCCATGAAGACCAGGCCGCGCGACTGAAGCGCAGACGCGTATTCGATGACATCGTTGAGAGGCGAGGTGCCGCCTTTGGCCACGGCGCCGAGCGATTTTTCGAGAATCGTGCTCAAGCCTCCGGCCTTGTTTCCCGGTGAAGGATTGTTGTCCATCTCGACGCCGTGCCTGGCCGTGTAGTTCTCCCACCACGCGAGGCGTTCGCGTAACTTCGCCGAGATCTCGGAAGAGCGGCTGCGCGCGATAAGCAAATGCTCGGCACCGTAGATCTCGGGCGTCTCTGACAAGATGACGGTCGCTCCCAGCGCCACGAGTCGATCCGACGCGTTACCCAGCGCCGGATTGGAGGTCACGCCCGACCATGCGTCCGAGCCGCCGCACTGCAGCCCCAAAACAATTTCGCTGGCGGGAATCGGCGCGCGGCGCATTTGTTTGAGCGCAGGTAGCATCGCACGCAAATGATCCAGTCCCTGCGCGACGGCGCGCCTTGTGCCGCCGACATCCTGAATCGTGAAGGTGTGAAAAGCGCGTCCGTCACTCATGCCATGTTCGTCGCGCAGGCGGTCGATCTGCAAAACTTCGCAGCCGAGGCCGACCAACAGGATCGCGCCGAAGTTGGGATTGGCAGCCGTGCCCCATAGCGTGCGACGGAGGATCTCGAACCCTTCGCCGCTTCCGGCCATGCCGCACCCGCTCGCATGGGTGATGGGCACGATGCCGTCGACATTGTCGAGGCCCTCGAGGAGTCCGGACTTCTCCGCAGCCTCGGCAATGTGACGCGCGACCGTCGCCGAACAATTGACGCTGGTCAGCACGCCGATGTAATTGCGCACGCCGGCACGGCCATCCGAGCGGCGATAGCCCATGAAACTTCGCGGCTCTTCTCTTCGCTTCCAACTTCCGGTCCATTTGTCGGCGCTGGCGCGCAAATTCGACATCGCCAGATTGTGGACGTGCACGTGCTGACCCGGCGCGATGTCGGCTGTGGCAGCACCGATCACTTGGCCATATTTCCGAACCGTCTCTCCGGCTGATATAGGTTGCGTGGCAATCTTGTGGCCCATGGGAATTGTGTCGCGAGCCAGGGTACCTTCGCCAACGACTTTCGTACCCTTGGCGATGCGCCCTGCGGCGACCACGACATTGTCATCGGGATGCAGCCTGACGACGTCTGCCTTCACCTCTAATAAAATGGCCAAGAGGGCGAACCTCAAATTGACATGCTAGTATGGACGTTTCGACGGAATATTTCTAGTATTCTGCCTCAAACTTGGGGGTTGTAACATTTCACAATGAGCCAAATCATCGTTGATGAAAGAGACATCTCCAAGACCGACCGGGTCTATGAGGTGCTCAGGCGACGGATTCGCGAGCTTGCGCTAGCGCCTGGCGCCCCTTTGCGGAAGGAAGAAATCGCCCTCGAATTGGGCGTATCGCGCGCGCCTGTCAGCGATGCCATCAGCCGTCTGGCCGAAGAAGGCTTGATCGACGTCTTTCCCCAGCACGGCAGTTTTGTCGCGCTGATCCGATCCTCGGATGTGCGTGAAAGTCTGTTCGTCCGCACAGCTTTGGAAGTCGAAGCCATGCGCCGCCTTGCGCCAATCGCAGATGCCAAAGTTGTTGCGGCCCTCGATGCCAACATCGCGTCCCAGGTCGATGCGCTCGCGACCGGTAACCTCGAACAGTTCTATGACCTTGACGAGGCACTGCACGCGGCGATGTTCGGCGCGATCGAGACCCCTCGCGCCCTTCGCCTGCTCGAAGCTGCCCGCGCGCCATTGGATCGCGTGCGCCGCCTCGCCCTCCCCGATCAAGGCCGACCCGAACAGACGCTGGCCGAGCATCGCGCGCTCGTGGATGCGATCCGTTCCGGTGATGGCGAATATGCCGCCGCGGCGATGCGCGCGCATCTGACGATGGTTGGTCGTGCGATCGAATTGAAGCTGCCGGAGATCGAAGCAATTCACGGCTAGAGCCGCGCGCCGCGTCGAATGGTGATTTCATGACCGCCTCTTCGTTGCTCAATGAAATCATTCCGGACGATGCATATCGCGGCACGCTTGTCGGTCGTCTCTGGGTAGAAGGCGCGCTCGAGGGCCCCCGCACCGTCATCGCGCGCGACGACGGGCTGTACGATCTCTCCACGCTCGCGCCGACGCTCTCGGACCTGTTCGAACTTCCTCAACCGGCGGCAAGCGCGAAAAGTCATAAGGGCGAACTCCTTTGCACGCTGGCCGAAGCGCTCGCGCGCGGCACGTTGCTCGCGCCTTGCGACTTGCAGGCGATCAAGGCGGCCGGCGTCACCTTCGCCGACAGCCTGATCGAACGCGTCATCGAGGAACGCGCAAAGGGCGATGCGGCTGCGGCCGTGCGGCTCCGTCGTGAGCTTTCCGATGCGTTCGGCGGCAGCCTCAATCGGTTGAAACCCGGCTCGCCGCAGGCCGAAGAAGCCAAAGGCGTGCTGATGCGCAGTGGCTTGTGGTCGCAATATCTCGAAGTCGGCATCGGCCCGGACGCCGAGGTCTTCACCAAGGCGCAACCGATGTCAGCCGTCGGCTGTGGTGCCAAGATCGGTCTGCATCCGAAGTCGCAGTGGAACAATCCCGAGCCCGAGATCGTGCTCGCCATCAACAGTCGTGGCGAGATCGTTGGGGCAACGCTGGGAAACGATGTGAATCTGCGCGACTTCGAGGGACGGAGCGCTCTGCTGCTTTCCAAGGCCAAGGACAACAACGCCTCCTGCGCCATCGGGCCCTTCGTGCGGCTATTCGACGAAACGTTTTCGCTGGATGACGTTCGCAAAGCGGATGTGCGGCTCGACGTCCAGGGCTTCGACCAGTTCAGCACGCATGGAACGAATTCCATGCGCATGATCAGCCGCGACCCTGTCGATCTCGTTGCCGCAACGATCGGCAAGGAACATCAATATCCCGATGGCGTGATGCTCTTTCTGGGCACGATGTTCGTGCCGAACGCGGACCGTCATGAGGCGGGAAGCGGCTTCACGCATGTCGAAGGCGACATCGTCAAGGTTTCATCGGCCAAGCTCGGCACGCTCGTCAACACCGTCACGACGTCAGACCGCGCGCCGCCTTGGCAGTTCGGTGCCCGCGCACTGATGCGCTCGTTGGCACGGCGCGGACTTGTGTAAGGGATCATTCGAGACATTCGGAGATCAAGAACGACAACCAAAAAGGGAGAATTGGGCGATGGCAAAAGTAGTTTGCGTTCTCTATGACGATCCGGTCGACGGCCCACCGAAAAGCTATCCGCGAGACGATCTGCCAAAGCTCGCGCGATACCCCAATGGTCAGACTCTTCCGACGCCGAAGGCGATCGACTTCAAACCCGGTACGCTCTTGGGCAATGTGTCGGGGGAGCTGGGCTTGCGCAAATTCCTCGAAAGCGGCGGCCATACCTTCGTCGTGACATCCGACAAGGATGGCGCCAATTCGCGGCTCGACCGCGAACTTGCCGACGCAGAAATCGTGATCTCGCAGCCCTTCTGGCCCGCCTACCTCACCGCGGAGCGCATCGCCAAGGCGCCGAAATTGAAGCTCGCGATCACCGCCGGCATCGGATCGGACCACGTCGACCTGCAGGCGGCGATCGATGCGAAAATCACAGTTGCCGAAGTCACCTACTGCAACAGCATCAGCGTTGCCGAGCATGTTGTGATGATGATCCTGGGACTGGTGCGGAACTACATCCCGTCCTACCAGCAGGTCGTGGCCGGCGGCTGGAACATCGCCGATTGCGCGGCGCGATCCTACGATCTCGAAGCGATGCAAGTCGGCACGGTCGCTGCGGGACGCATCGGTCTTGCCGTGCTGCGTCGCCTGAAGCCGTTCGACGTCAAGCTGCACTATACGGACCGTCACCGTCTGCCCGAAGCGACGGAGAAGGAGCTCGGACTGACCTATCACGCCAAGCCCGAGGACATGGTGAAGGTCTGCGATGTCGTCACCATCAACTGTCCGCTGCATCCCGAAACCGAAAACCTGTTCAACGAAGCGATGATTGCGCGCATGAAGCGCGGCGCATATCTCGTGAATACGGCGCGCGGCAAAATCTGCGACCGCGATGCGGTCGTACGCGCGCTTGAGACGGGCCAGCTCGCGGGTTACGCCGGCGATGTCTGGTTTCCCCAGCCGGCGCCCAGAAATCATCCGTGGCGCACCATGCCGCATCACGGCATGACGCCGCATACCTCGGGCACATCGCTTTCAGCGCAGGCACGCTATGCTGCCGGCACGCGCGAGATCCTGGAGTGCTGGTTCGAGAAGCGACCGATCCGCGAGGAATATCTGATCGTGGATGGCGGCAAGCTGGCCGGTGCAGGTGCGCATTCGTATAGCCCGGGCAACGCCACCAAGGGCTCGGAGGAGGCGGCAAAGTTCAAGAAAAGCTGAGCTCAGACAAGCTCAGAGCGCGATGACTTTTCCGTCCGCGACATAGACGAGCGCGCGATCACCGCTCGCGGCGCGAAATTCATCGACCCACGGCATCCTCTCGGGTCTTTGTCGCCGGACAGGCGCCAGTTGGAATTCCATCGGGAACGCCAGTCTCGGCTGTTGGGTCGCGTTTGGCGCCGTGTAGTGGAGCGTCTCGGAGTGATGGAATGTCGCGCCGCCCATTTTGAGCGGGCAGGCCACGGCTGTCGACGTATCGATTGGATCTTTCACCGTGAGCACGTTGTGTTTCGGATCATCTTCGTGGCGATGTGCGAGCAAGCCACGCCGATGCGACCCGGGAATGAACTGCATCGCGCCCATTTCGATGGTGACGTCATGCAGCGGGAGCCAGACTCCCAATGCGCAATAGTCAAGTTCGGGTTGCCAATAGGCATGGTCCTGATGCCATGAGGCGGCGCGACCTCCCGGCTTTTTCTGGATCATGTGACCCCAACTGCTGAGATCCTTCTCCTCGACAGCGAGGAGTGCCGCGGCGTAGCGCTTGGCATTGCGACGAAACTGCGTGTTGAGAATCTGCGGGAAATACATTTCCGGGAAGAATGCCTGCGTCAGCCGCGCGACCGGCTGGCCCGGAATAGGCGTGCCCGAACGATCAAGCGGCGAGCCGGGTTTGCCCGCATATTCTTCCGAGAAAATGAATTCGAAGATTCGTCGCAACCACGCGATTTCCTCGTCGGTCGTGATGCGCTCGACCGCGAGAAAGCCGTTTTCCCGGAAGAATTCGACCTCCTGCTTCGAGGGCCCCCGCTCGTAAGGCACGGACGGCGGAGGGCCAAATCGATCATCTGTCATGACTAGAATGTTAGCTGGTGATCGCTGTCTGTCAAGCAAGTCACTCCTCGAGCATAAGCGGCAATGCTTTTGCATCGCCGACCCAGCGGGCGATGGTCGATTCCGGAGGGACCGACCGCACCAGTTGCAATTCGACATTTTTTCGCCGGAGCGCCTTTACCAGAAGACTCGCATCCTGATCGCGCAACAGGCGCACAGTGCCCGCCCCCACAGCTTGAAGAAGCAATGTGTGGGGTTCGATCAGGCCCGTGATACGGCACAAGTCTGCAATTCGCGCGAGCCGGAGCACTGCAGTGCACTCCAATCCTGTGAGGTCGGCAAGGTGCTGTCGCGATGCTGCGGTCGCCGCTTGAGGCAGAAGTTCGTCCGTCGTCACGAGGCCCATGGATTCGAGTTTCTGGCTGGCATCGGGTGGCACCGACTCGAGATTGATAACCTTCACCGGCATGCGTTGTTCGCTTCCTTCCAGACAAATGTCAGATTCGTCCCCACGGCCTCATCTGATATGTTACCTCAACAAAATTCAAATGCTTTTGGACGGATGGGGAGCGCAATGCCAAAAATGTCGATTGCTCTGGTGACGACGGGCGACGCCGAATTCGCGTTGGCGGACGTCGAGCTCGGCGACCCACAACAGAGCGAAGTGCTGGTGGAAATCAAGGCCAGCGGTGTCTGCCATACCGATCTCGACATGCTGAACCGCCGTTTCGCCCATGTGATGGGTCATGAAGGTGCGGGCGTGGTGCTCCAATGCGGGGCGGGTGTCGATCACGTCGCTCCCGGCGATCGGGTCGTTCTCAACTGGGCCATTCCGTGCGGCGAGTGCTTCCAATGCCGCCAAGGACGCGAAAACATTTGTGCCCAGCGCCCGCATGTGCCGCCCGAGCGACGCGGCTTCAACGGCAAGCCGCTCTACCCATCGTTTGGTCTGGGCACGATGGCTACGCACACCGTCGTTCCCAAACAGGCGATCGTCAAAATCGACGTCGAGATCCCCTTCCCTTCTGCGGCGTTGCTCGGTTGTGGCGTGATGACCGGGTTCGGGTCGGTGACAAACGCCGCGAAGGTCAAGCCGGGAAGCTCCGTCGTCGTGCTCGGAACCGGCGGCGTCGGGCTCTCCTGCATCCAGGGCGCCGTTCATGCCTGCGCCGGCATGATCATCGCCGTCGATGTCAATCCAAAGCGCCTGGAGCTCGCCCGCCAATTCGGCGCGACGCACACGCTTCTCGCATCAAGGGATGATGCCGGCCTGATCGAGGCTTCCAAGCAGGTGAAGAAACTAGTCGGTCGCGGCGCCGACTATGCTTTCGAGTGCACCGCGGTTCCCGAACTCGGCGCCGCGCCGCTCGCGATGGTCTGCAACGGCGGCGTTGCCATCGCGGTCAGCGGCATCGAGCAAGTCGTGCCGATCGACATGCAATTGTTCGAATTCGACAAACTCTACATGACGCCGCTGTATGGACAGTGCCGCCCATCGATCGACTTTCCGATGCTGCTTTCGCTCTACAAGCAGAAACGCTTGAAGCTTGATGAGATGGTCACACGGACCTATCCACTTTCGAAGCAAGGTTTGACCGACGCATTCGAGCACATGCGCCAAGGCATCAATGCCAAGGGCGTGCTCGTTCCTTAGCTGGCCATGCGTCGCGCGTCGTACAGCTTGTCGAGAAGTTCGAGACGCTCTCGACGGTCCAACGCTCTTGCAGCGATCTCGACATCGAGATGCAGGACCGACTTGTCGACACCATAGGCCGGCCAGACTTCCAATCCCGCGCCATTGGGACTTCCCGTCCGCGCAAAATTGACCCAATAGTCGGCGATACGTTCCGACAAAATGCGATCGGCTTGCTGATAAGGGCGCCGTTTGGAATCCAGCGTGCCGAAAATGTACTCGATTTCACAGGCGTGCGCCGCTCCGAAGGGACTTTCCGGCGGACAGCGATCGAATTGGTAGACGAACACGGGAGCGTGCACGCAATGTCGTTCCGCCCACTTCCAGGTCGGATACGTCATGGTTCGATCGCTCGTGAGCGCGACCGCGGATTCAAGTGCGTTTCCCGATTCATACGCAGAGAGGAGAGAGCCCGCGCGCTCGCCAAAACTCTTTTCGACCGACTGGCGAAAAACTTGGGCGTCGAATTTTGCGCCGGCGGCCCGCATGTAACCCATTTCCTCCTTGTTCCATCCTGCTAGCAGCGGAACCGACGATTGCTGGGCCAGCGCGAAGACATCTTCGACGTGTGGGAGGACATGATCATCGAAACAGGGCTGGAAGCGCTTCGAAGTATCCAATAGCCACGTGTCAAGAAGCGACCACGCCGAACGAGACCTCAACTCGGCGAGAGAATTTGCTCGCGCCTTGCGCATGAATTCGATGCCGCGCTGTTCGTTTTCAACAAGAGAGAGCGGTCGCATGGCGTGCGGTTCCGGCATGAAATAGGCGCAGCTCTGTCCCAGTGCACGTTGAAACAGACCCTTGGACAAGGGCGAAGCCATGAGCGCGCTGACCGAGCAGGAGCCTGCCGACTCTCCCGCCACGGTTATGCAGTGCGGATCCCCACCGAATGCCGCGATGTTCGCGCGAACCCATTCCAAGGCGGCGATCTGATCGAGCAAGCCAAAATTGCCGGGCTGGCCGGACTCCGCGCGCAGTTCGGGATGCGAAAGAAAACCGAAAACTCCCAGCCGATGATTGATGGTCACAACGACCGCGCCGCGGCGAGCGAGACTCTCGCCGTTGTAGCGCGGCTCGCTTCCGGAACCTGCCCAGAACTCCCCGCCATGAATCCAAAAAAAGACCGGCAGCTTTGCGTTTTCCGAACACTCCGGCGTCCACACATTCAGATAGAGACAATCTTCGCTCTGGTTCGGATTATCCGGTTCGAGTTCTCCGTATGGCGCGTGCTGCAGGCATCTCGGCGCAACAGTTCGGGCATCGCGAACGCCGGACCATTGCGGCGGGGCACCGGGCGCACGCCAACGCAACTGCTCGATCGGTGGTGGCGCATAGGGAATGCCGAGAAATTGGCTGACGCCGCTCACTGGATCCCGGCGACCTCGTAGTTGGCCAACGGGCGCGTTCGCGACGATCGTCAAGTGGAACCGCCAGCGACGTGTCTAATGGCCCACCACAAAATCATTGTTCGCCCGATCCTTGCCGCGCACCAGCCACAGCGGACGTTGCGAGAAGTCCAATACCTGGTTGTTCGCAATGCGCGTGGGCGGAATCGAACGGTCGAAGTGCGACGTTGCCGGCATGTAGCGGATGGCGTAGCCGCAGCGCCGTTTGCTCGAGAGGTTGGCGTTGGAACCATGCACCACCATTGCGTGGTGCAGTGATATTTGTCCGGCCTCGAGTTTGATGTCGACGGCACTCTCTTCGTCGATGGCGCTCTTCGTCAGGCCCTGATTCAGCGCCAACCCGGCTTCGTCCGTCGACTCGTGTGGCAGCAGTCCGCCTTTGTGCGTGCGTGGGATTACGCGCAGGCAGCCATTCTCGACGGTCGCCGGGTCGACGGCGATCCAAACCGTGACAGTCGCGAGTGGCCGCATCGGCCAATATTGTCCATCCTGATGCCAGGGAATGGCCATGCCGTCGCTAGCCGGCTTGGAGAACACCTGACTTCCCCAGAGAATGAGATCGGGCCCAATCAGCTGCTCAGCGATGTCCAGCAAGTCTGGATTGCGCGCGAATTCGAGCAGCTCGTCGCGACCGCGGACTCCAGTGTCCTGACTCTTCTTAATGTGAGCGCCGACGAGTTGTTCGGGCCGCACGTCCGCATTCGCATCGATCAACGCTTCGACCGAGCGACGCAGCTCAGCGAGGATATCCGTCGGCAAGCGATAGCGCGGCGTGACGTAGCCGTTCGCATGGTACGCGCTGACTTCCTGGTCACTGAGCAGACGGCGTTTCATTCCACCTCCGCCGAACATGATCGTAAAATGTCAGGGGCCTGTCCGGCGCACGATTATGCCAGATAATCTACCAAAACGACAGAGCTAACATGTTAGATTCTTCGTCCAACTAGGTCAGAAGCCCGCCCAGCAGCACATATTTGAGCTCGAGGAAGTCTTCAATTCCATACTTCGAGCCCTCGCGGCCGATGCCCGACTGCTTCATGCCGCCGAACGGTGCGACCTCCGTCGAGATGATGCCTTCGTTGATCCCGATGATGCCGTACTCAAGCGCCTCGGCAACACGCATCACGCGACCGACGTCGCGCGTGTAGAAATAAGCCGCTAGGCCATACTCGGTTGCGTTCGCGATGCGGACCGCTTCCGCCTCATCCTTGAAGCGGAAGAGCGTCGCGACGGGCCCAAAGATTTCCTGGCGCGCGATCTCCATGCTCTCGCTGACATCGGTCAACACGGTCGGTTGGAAGAACGTGCCTCCCAGGTCGTGACGTTTGCCGCCTTGCACGATCCGCGCACCCTTTGAGGTCGCTTCGCTCAACAAGTGCTCGACTTTCTCGACGGCGGCCATATTGATGAGCGGCCCCTGCATCACGCCTTCGTCGAAGCCGTTGCCGACCTGGAGCTTGCCAACGCGCGCTGCAAGCTTGCTCGCGAAGGCATCGTAGACCTTGTCCTGTACCAGCAGCCGGTTGGCACAGACGCACGTCTGACCCATGTTGCGGAACTTCGAGATCATCGCGCCGTCGACGGCGGCATCCAAATCCGCATCGTCGAAGACGATGAACGGCGCGTTGCCGCCCAGCTCCAGGGACACCTTTTTCACCGTCGAGGCGCATTGCGCCATCAAGACTCTGCCGATCTCTGTCGAGCCTGTGAAGGTGAACTTGCGCACCAGCGGGTTTTGCGTCAGTTCCAGGCCGATCTTCGAGGCTTGCTTCGACGTCACGACGTTGAACACGCCCTTCGGAATGCCGGCCCGATGCGCCAGCTCCGCCAGTGCGGTCGCCGAAAGCGGCGTTTCTGACGGCGGCTTGATCAGGAACGTGCAGCCGGCGGCCAAGGCCGGCGCGGCCTTGCGCGTGATCATCGCATTGGGAAAATTCCATGGCGTGATCGCCGCAACCACGCCGACGGGTTCCTTGAAGACGAGAATGCGCTTGCCCGCCGCAAATGTCGGCACGACGTCGCCATAGAGCCGCTTGCCCTCCTCGGCAAACCACTCGATGAACGACGCGCCATACGCGACCTCTCCGCGCGTTTCGGCCAGCGGCTTGCCCTGTTCCGCCGTCATCAGACGTGCCAGGTCTTCCTGATTGGCCATAATGAGCTCGAACCATTTGCGCATCAGGCCGGCGCGCTCCTTTGCGGTTTTCGCGCGCCACGCCGGCCACGCGGCACTCGCCGCTTCGATCGCACGCCGCGTGTCCGCGACATCGAAATTGGCAACCTCCGCCAGGACTTCTCCTGTCGCCTTGTTGGTGACGGCAAAGCGGTTGCCCGAACTGGCGGCAACCCAAGCGCCGTCCACATAAGCATCGGCGCGCAGCAGTGTCTCGTCCTTCAATTTCAGCATCGGGATGGATCCTTTCCCAGCGTGTCTCTCGCAGAGCTTATCAGGCTTGCCGCGCGCATCAGATGATTTCGAGATAATCGCGGTCGGGAAGCGCTGGGAACTTCGCAGTCGGCAGCGTCTGGTACCAGAAAGCGACCGAGGCGATATCGTCCTGCAGCGGCAGATATTGGCGATCCTTGTGCGTGCGCCAACCGAGGGCCTGAATCGTCACTCTAAGGTCGCTCTTGAAGCGAATGGGATCGGTGATGTGCCAGCGATACATCCCGAAGCGCTGTTGCGAGCGATAAACTCCGTCGGGGCGGATCACTTGCGGCAATCCCGCGTAAGGCGTGGTGAATTCAACATACGCCGGTTCACCGCCCAGGCCGAGGGACTTGTTGATGCCGCCGGGATCGAAGTTGTAAGCGCCGCAGAAATAATCCTCGGTGCCGGTGCCGCAGATGGTGGGAAATTTCGTGTCGCCATCGATGAAGAATTTTATCTCGCCTTCGCCCCACCAGCCGCTGTTGTTGACACCCCAAGCCATGTAGGTGCCGACGAATTGCCCGCGACCTTTCACTTCGTCGAGGATCGTGTACACCTCCTTGTACGGCAGCGGGTTGGTGCGCCGGAACTGGGCATGAAAATAGGCGCATTCTTCCGGTACTTCGCAGAGCGTGTAGTTGATCTGGTAGTAGACGTAGATCTGCTCGTCGCTCAGGTTCTGCATCGTGAAGCGGGCGCGTTTGCGGAACGGCATTTCCCAATAACAATTGAAGGCGCGGCCGGGATTGACGCACACCGCCAGTGACGAAACCTGGGCGTAGGTTTCCCAGCCGCAGGCGAAGAAGTCCCCCGCCGGGCATTCGATCGCGGGCTGTTCCTGATCGTCCCAATAGACGCGCAAAATGGTGTGCCGCCAGCGCCCGCGAGCAAGCGTCATCCAGATCTGCTGGATCGCGCCCTCGCCCTCAATATCGGCGAGCGTGAATGTTTGGCCGGGATCGATCAGGATGTAGGGGGAGATTTTCCAGCCTTGGCCTAATCCGCGCGCGGTGTTAGCCGCAGGACCGTCGGTGGATTTGCCGCCCTCGCCTTTGCCTCCGGTAAAATTTTCCGGACTGATCGAGCGCGTTTCCGCATCCGAAATGCGGGACAGATTGCCCAAATGAGAACCAAGGCCCGAGAATATCGCCATCGTGTTTCAACTATCTCCCCAATGCGTTGCCGTCACGCATGACTCCATGGTGATGGCAATACCAGTGATCCAGCGGTGAAGTCAGAATTTCAGGGCCTACCGGCTCGGCGGCACGATCTTCTTTCCGGTCTTTTGATTGACGTAGAATTTCCAAGGATAGTGATCGCCTTCACCACCGGCACCGACCTCCTGCATGTGATTGGAGACGGCCTTGCGCCACGTGTCGGAGGTGTTTGCCGGCGTCATATGCGGTGTGTTCGAGTGGTGAAAGGTGACGCTGCCCCGCCGGATTGGACACGCGACCATGTGCTTTTCGTCGGGTTCGCAGGTCAGGAGATCACTGGCCATGCCTTCGACCGGATGATGCTTCAGCACTTCACCTTTGTGGCCTCGGTCGATGAAGTGCATGCAGCCGTTCTTCACGGTCACGTCCTGCAACGGAATCCAGCAGGTCGCTCCCTTGTTGCGCAGATTGCGACCCCAATAGCCTTCATCCTGGTGCCAGTAGGTCGGCGTGCTTTTGCCGGGCGGTTTGCCAAGAAACTGATCGTACCAGAATTCGAGCTTCAATCCGGTCAGTTCCGAACCGAATGCGACCAGCCATTTGCGGTAGGCGGCTTCATCCGCCTCGGCCCAGACCAGAGACGGCGAGGATTGCACGATCCGGAACGAGCGATTCTCCTTGTCCTCTTTCGCATCCCACGCCCAGTCGTAGGCAAGTTTTTCCTTCTGCGTCAGGATCAAGTCGCAATAGTGCTCGAGCTCGTCGAGGTCTTTCTGCGGAATGGCGTCTTCGACAACCAGCCAGCCATGTTGGTTGAAGAAATCGATTTGTTCGGCGGTGGCGTGGGGGTAAAGCATCCGGATTCCCAATGAACGCGGCTTGACGACCGCTGCAAGCGGTGAACGATGTAACATGTTAGAACTGCATGGATACTGCGTCAACTCTTGCCAATCGCGGAAAATTTTCGCATGCTAGCATGTCAATGAAGGCCATTGTGCTCGCCTGACTTGGATGGGAGTCCCATGTCTGAACCGTTTCGCATGACCTCCGACGAACTGAACAAGCTGAACGAGGACGGCTACGTCGTCCGTGAGAACGTCTTCACCGTGGCCGAGTGCCGCCGCATGGCCGAGGACGTCGAGCAGCTCGAACGCGATTGCCTCGCTGCCAAGCGCAATTCCAAGATCGTCTACGGCAGCTACATGTTCGAGATCCAACGGGAACTGCAACTCGCCGTGAAGTGGGAACCCAACAATCCGGACGTCGTGCAGGGCATTGAACCCTTTGCCCATATCAGCAAACCGCTGAAGGACTGGGCCCATGATCCGCGCCTGTGGAATCCGTCCAAGGACGTCGTCGGCCAGGACGAATTGAGCCTGTTCACCGAAAAGACCACGATGAAACGGGCCCACACCGGCGGAACGATCGTGTTGCACCAGGACTATCCCTATTGGCGCAACATGACCAAGGTCGCGCACAAGATCATGACTGCATTGATTTACCTCGATGACGCGACGGTCGAGAATGGTTGCCTCGAAGTCTCGCCAGGCAGTCACCGGGACGGCATGCGCATGGGTCGCAAGCTGGTCGATGGTTTCGGCTCCAACGAGTTGGACGAGGCGAAGTTCGACATGCACACCATGATTCCCGTGGAAGCAAAGGCCGGCACCGTCGTGTATTTCGGCGCCTTTCTCGTCCATCGCTCGCTGCCCAATCGCTCGGCAGCCGACCGGCGCGCCCTTCTCTATTCCTATCAGCCCGGCGGTTATCCGAGCGGAGTCGAGATCAATCGCCTCCTCGCCAAGGCGCGCCAGCAACAGTCTGTCGCCGCGCAATAAGGAAACGCTCATGTCCACAGCATTCGATGACCTCATGGCGCGACGCCCGCAACGGGAACTAAAAGTTGCACTTCCCGAATCGCGCGTGAAGGATTTCTGGGAACTCGGCTTCACGCTGATCGAGCGCATCACCACCGATGAAGAAGTCGAATGGTTGCGCCACGTCTACGACATGCTGTTCTCGGGCCAGATCGAGCTTTTGCCCGGCGCGCTCGTAAAAGATGTCATGACGCGGATGGATCAACAACGCGGCGATCGGATAGGCCAGATCCTGCGCCCGGAATATTTCATTCCCGAGCTCAAACAGACGCAGTTCTTCAAGAACAGCAACGCCATCGCCATACAAATCCTGGGACACGAGGCTCCCCTTGAAGTCTGGGGACATATGGTGCGCAAAGCGGCGCATAATCCGGACGTCGTTCCATGGCATCAGGACGAGGGTTATTGGGATCCGAGTTTCGACTACCAGTCGTTCGGCTGCTGGATGCCGCTCGATCCGGCCACCATCGAAAGCGGCTGCATGGAATTCATCCCGCGCTCGCACAAAGGTCCGGTACGCCGCCATGGCTACATGGATGGCGATCCGAGCGTGACGACGCTGATCCTCGAAGAAAAGATCGATACATCCAGTGCGGTACCCCAACCGGTGCCGATCGGCGGCGCCTCGATCCATCACAATCGCACGCTGCACCATTCGGGGCCGAATACGACCGACCGGGTGCGCCGCGCCTATGTCAACGAATGGCAGATCGCCCCGGTGAAACGCGACGTGCCGTACGAGCGTGACTGGTATTGGGGCCGTCAGAAGGCGATGCGCGCGCACAACAACAAACTCGTGGTCGCCTGAATCGATGGCGATGGCGCATCTCCGCCATCACGGTTTATTTCGTCACGGTGCTGAGATTCGACAACTTAATTGTGTCGAGATTTTTCTTCCCAAACCACCAAAGTGTCATGGCCCGCAACAGCGGGCCATCCACCTCACATCATTGCAAAGCTTGACGCATTTCTCCGTTTTTCTCTCCTAGTTGGCGACATCGAGCGGCTTTCATCTGGATGGCCCGCTGTTGCGGGCCATGACAGTTGGGGATCTGTCGTAAGAAAAACATTCGTTCCTATACCACGATGCTTCGACAACGGAATTGTGCGCCGATTTTTCGGACTTTTTCGCATGCCTCCCCCGCCATCTCGTTTGTGCATTTTTGCATTCGATTTTGAGGATCAATTCGCTCCCGTCGATTCTACAGCACCTATTCGTTTTTGAGTTTTCGTACCCCCTCCCCCCTAGCGCGAAACGCCCGCATCTCGCCGGCGCGAGACCAGACTCACTTGGGAAGTGATGCATTTGTAAACAAGGACTGGCGGATCACGATCTCGCCAGGTGGCACAGTAAGACTAACGCGGGTTGCGCTCGCGCAGTTCGGCCTGGATGCGGAACAACTCGCTCTTGCTGATGCGATAACGCGACATCGCAAACGCCGACAACGCCGAGATCGCGGCGGCACCGGGTCCGGCAATGAGACCGAGCATCACGATCGAATGGGGCGATATGATTTGGTTGGGATGGTCGGCGAGATCGCTCGGGAAGTGGATGATGTAATCCAACGCGAACCCGGCAAAGAGCGAACCGATACCGAGCGCCGCCTTGCCGGAGAACGACAGCGCCGCGAAATAAAGCCCCTCGCGCCTGACACCGAACAGGAGATCGTGTTCATCAGTCGCATCGACCATCATCGCGTTGAACGAAATGAAGATGTTGGTCAGCACGACCGCCTGGATAAACCAGAAGGCGCAGAGGATTGCGTAGAGCAGCGGACCGTTCTCAGGCAGCGCGCCAATAATGCGCAGCACCGACGGCGCGAAGAGCAGCGCGCAGACGATCACGATCCCCCAGGTGCAGACGTCTTTCTTCTCGAACCGGTGGATCAAAAAAGCGCAGACCGGAATGCCGGCGAAGTAGCCGATATTCTGGGCAATCAGCACGGCCTGGATCGTCGCCGGCTTGATCTTCCAGAAGTAGGTGAAGTTGTGCACGCCGAGGCTGATCGCCGTGCCCTGTGCGATCCAGAACACCACGATGGTCGCCAGCAGCATCAGGAATGAGTGACTGCGAAAGACATCGCGAAATTCCTCGAAGATGCGCGCCAGTGCCGAGCGGTCCGGCGGCTTGATGACGTACATCCGGTCGCGAACCGACATGGTGCCGAAGGCGGACGTAAGAGCGGCCACGAACACGATGGCCCCACACGTCCAACCAAAGGGTATATAGGCGGAGCGCGAGAGAAGTCCGTTGGCGCCACTCATGAAGACGCCAAAGCCGAGAATGACGGTCAGTAGGTTGGCCGAAATGTTGAAGAAGTTGCGATAGACCATCAGCACGGAGCGATCCGTGTAGTCGTGGGCAAGTTCTGCACCGAGCGCGATGTAAGGCAGTATGAACGCGGAGAATGAAAAGCGCAGCACCAGGAGAACCGCGACAACGTAGCCGAAGAGAAGTGGGGTCGAATTGAACTTTGGAATGGTGAATATGAGGCCAAGCGACACCGCCAAGGGAACGGCCGAGGCGAGCATGAAGGGATGTCGCCTTCCCCAGCGCGAACGCGTGTTGTCGCTGATGTAACCGATAAGGGGATCAACGAACGCGTCGACCACCAGGGTCAGCGCCAGCGCTGTACCAGCCAACGAGCCTGAGAGACCGACAACCGCCGTCAGGTAGAAGAGGAGAAACTGGGCAAGCGCGATTCCAGTAACGGCATCGGCGAAATCGCCGGTGGAATAGACCGCTTTCTGCACCGGCGACAAAGGAAGGGCGCCGTCAGTACCGACGACGCCCCCCTTTCCCGCTCTGTTTTGTTCAGTCTCTTCAGCGACGAAACCCGTCATCGCCACCTTTCCATTTAGAACGACCGCCCGATGCGAATGCCGAACTGCCGCCGTGCACCGGCATAATAGATCGGCGGAATGTTCTGGATCGCCCCGACATACTGTTCGTCGGTCACGTTGGTCGCCCACAGGCTAGCCCACCAGGGGCTGTCATCGATGTCGAGACGAGCCTGGAGATTGAGCAGCGTGTGCGCCTTGATCGTCTCAAGCGAGCAACGGAATAGATCCGCCTGGTTTGTGCCGACATAGGAGACGTCGGCGCGTGGCGTAACGGTGAAGCCTGCGCCCGTATGAATAGCGTATTGCGCACCGATATTGCCGGTGAACTCCGGCGAGAACGGCGCCTTCGAACCGGTCAGTGTCACGACCGGGGTCTCCGTGTCGCAATTGTGTCCGAACACGCGAGCCTCGGCTGCTGCGACCGGGTTTCCCAGCACCACCGGCCCCAACGCCGTGTCGACCGGCACATCACTGAACTGGTTGATCACGTTGCTGAAGCGGCCGATCGAACTGTTCAGATAAGCCGCGCCGAAATCCATGGAGAAATCACCCCAGTTGCCCTGGCCGCCAGCTTCGATGCCCCAGATCCTGCTTCTTGTTTCAGCGTTTCTTGTTTCGGTGCCGTTGATGACGCCGATGGCGGAGACGCCGCCAGTCGTGAATCCGAACACAGCCTGGTAGTTGCCGATATTCTCATAGTAAGCGTCGAGCTGCGTGCGCATATGACCGTCGAAAAGCGTGCTCTTCCAGCCGACTTCATAGTTCCACACTTCGACGGGTTTATAGGGGTCGTGCGGCGGGAAGATGTTCATGCCTTTGACAGTGTGGCCGCGCGAGAGTGAGAGATAGGCAAAGTCATCGTCGGTCGGCTTCCACTGCAACGCGATCTTTCCGTCGATATAGTCGCCGGACTCATGTTGTGAGCTGCCGCCGGGCGGATTCAAGAACGGGACATAGACCGTCGGTGTGAAACCGAACAAGCCGAGACTGAAGTCTGTGAACTGTTCCTTGTGGTTGTAGCTGTACCTCAGTCCCGCTTCGAGAGTCAGATCAGGCTGGATGTCGTACTGCACGTTGCCAAACACTGCGAGGTCGTCTTCGATCTGGTGCCAGGGGGAGGTCAGCGCCGGAAAGTCCGTTCCAAAACCTGCAAAGAATCCCGTGAAGGTGAATCCGTTTTTGCCGGTCTTGAGGAAGTCCGGAATGTTGCTGACCTGCCGTTCGCCGAACAGGCCGAGCACCCAGCGCAATGGTTGGTCTTCCGGCGAAACGAGATCGAACTCCTGCGAATAGAACCAGAAGTTGCCCTGGCTCTTGAACGAGTTGTGCGGCGTCTGGAGATTGGGGTCGACAGGCGGGAACGGTCCGCCGCCATTGGCGTCGAGATTGTTCACCGTGAAGATGTTCTGAATGCCCGTCAGTGACCGAAGCGTGATGCCGCCTTCGAAATGGTACTTCATGTCGACGACCTCTCGGATCGACCGGTCGACATAAGCCATGGGATCGTCGAGCTTGATGGTGAAGAGCGGCGCGCCGGCCGTACTCACCGGGTTGCCGCCGTCATTCAGATAGCCGATGTCGGTCTTCGACAGAAACTCAAACGACGCATTGGGCTGCCAGTAAATTCCGACGCGCGCGTTGGCGACATCTTTTGTGCCGGGATGTCCGGTGAAGGTTCCCGTCAGGTGGTACCAGTCGTCGCGATTCATGTAGTTGAGCGAAATGCGCATCGCCAGCGTGTCGGTGATGGGAACATTGACGGCGCCTTGCGCCTCGTATTCCGCCCACTCTCCGCCGCCGACCTGAACGTAGCCGGAAAATCCATCCAGTGTCGGGCTCTTGCTTCTGATGAACACCGCGCCGCCCGATGCGCTCTGACCCGCGAACGTGCCCTGGGGGCCGCGCAGGACTTCGATGCCGTCGAGGTCATAATAGGGTTCGTTCTGGAAGTAGCCGGCCAATGTCGGCACGCCGTCGCGATAGATCGCGACGCCCGAAGGAATTTCGACGTCGACCGCCTCGCGCCCGACGCCGCGCATGTTGAATACATTGGCAGAACCGTAGTCGTTGATGGTAATGCCGGGTGCTGCCGTTTGGAGGGAAGTCAGATTGTAGACCCCCTTCTTGATCATATCGTCGCCGCTGAGCACGGTCGCGGCCAGCGTCGTTTTCTGGAGATCGACCGCACGCCGTTCGGCGGTAACGATGACTGTTTCGATCTTCGTGCTGTCGGTCGCTGCGCGTGCAGCGTCGATGTTCGCCACCCCGGCAAGCGTCAGCGCGAGCGCGGAAGCGCCCTTCAGAAACGCACGTGTGCTGAGCATATCGGTCTCCCCCCGAGGAAATAGATTTGCTACGTAATTTCAAAATATTGACATGTTAGCCTGACGGATAGCAAGCGAGATAACGACGAACTTGCCGTATTTCCTAGATGATTGAACATTAACTCCTAGAAAAACCGAGAGCTGAAATGCTAGAGTGTGATCCAAACCACGCGGTCGTGAATTCTTTCGCGGGACTGTCGGGAGCGATTCGAACGACGCCCGGCGTGGCGGACCAGTCGGGAAAACGACCCTGAGTCGGGTGCCCATCGGATCAAGTTGGACGCGAATGACGACCGCCTCAAATTCTCGAGTTTTTGCGACGGTGCGGGGCGCGAAACTCCCATTTACAAGGCTCGGTTTGGGCACGGCGCCGCTGGGGAATTTTCTCGAGGCCTACACGGAGGAACAGTGCGACCGGACGATCGGGCGAAGCTGGGACGCCGGTTTACGCTATTTCGATACCGCGCCGCTCTACGGCCTGGGACTGTCGGAGAATCGGGTCGGCCGCACTCTGAAGGAGAAGAAGCGTTCGGACTTTCTGCTTTCGACAAAGGTCGGCCGGCTGTTGGAGCCCTGCGCCCCCGGCGAGTCCAATGCTGGATTCTTCGTCAACACGCCGCTTCGGCGCTTCGTCTACGACTATTCCTATGACGGCGTGATGCGCTCCTTCGAGGAGAGTCTTGCTCGCCTCGGCCTCGATCGCGTCGACATATTGTTCGTCCACGATGTCGACGGCCCCAATCATGGCGGCCGCGAAGGCTCGGAAGCCCGCATCCAGGAACTGATGACGAGAGGCGGCTGGCGCGCTCTCGAGGAATTGCGCTCGTCCGGCGCGGTCGCCGCAATCGGCGCCGGCGTGAATGAGTGGCAGCCTTGCGTCCGTCTCTTGGAACTTGCGGATCCCGATCTTTTTCTTTTGGCAGGGCGCTACACACTGCTGGAACAAGAGCCGCTCGAGACCTTCTTTCCGCAATGCGTCGCGCGCGGCATCGGGATTGTTCTCGGCGGCCCCTATAACTCAGGCGTCTTGGCGGGCAAATCGACCTTCAACTACGGCGATATTCCGGCCGATGTCGCAAAGCGCGTACGAGCGTTGGCTGCGGTCTGCCGCACATTCGACGTCGAGCTGCGCCAGGCGGCACTGCAGTTCGCTGCAGCGCATCCGCTTGTCGTCAGCGTTATCCCCGGTGCCGTCAGCGTGGAGGAAGTCGACGACAATGTCGCGTCGTTGGCTGCGCCGATACCGAAAGGCCTTTGGTCCGAACTGAAAGAGCGCGGACTGTTGCATCCTGACGCGCCGGTGCCGGCATAATCACGTAACACAAGCAGATCGAGAGAAAAGACATGCAGGTTCGACCACTCCCAACCGTTTCGCTCGAGGTAGATATCGGCGAACGCGAAATCCAGTTCTATTCGGAGAATGGATATCTCTCCGTTCCGCGAGTCACGACGGATGAGGAATTGGAGTGGCTGCGCGAGGTCTACGACCAGCTGCTCGCGATGGCGCCGACCGGTTATCTCGACGGCATCTTCGATCTCTCCAGGCCTTACGGCACGACGGACATCCCGAAGCTCGGCCAGCTCCTCCTGCCCGAACGGATGGTGCCGCAGATTCGGCAAACTGTGTTCTGGCGGAACGCCCATCGCATTGCCTCTCGTCTGCTGGGCGTGACGCCAACCAAAGTCGAGAGCTGGGGCCACTTGATCTTCAAGGGCGCCAACAGCCCGGCCGAAACACCCTGGCACCAGGACGAAGCCTATTGGGACGTGACGAAGGATTACAACGCGCTGGGCACCTGGCTCGCCCTGGACAATGTCGACACCAACAATGGCTGCCTGTGGTTCGTACCGAAGTCGCACCGCGGCGAGGTGTTGCCGCATATGCACGGCGGCAACGACCCGAAGATTCATGTCCTGCAGTTCAGCGAACCAGTCGATACCCGTGCGGGAGTCCCGATGCCGCTGTCCGCCGGCGGCATGACCTTCCATCACGCGCGCACGCATCACTACTCCGGTGTGAACAAGACCAATCGCATCCGCCGAGCCTGGGCCAACGAATTCCAAACCACGCCGGTGCTTCGCGCCGTACCGAAGCATTATCCCTGGTGGGAGGAAGGCAAGAAGGTCTTGGCGGAGATGGAGAAGGGCCGATGAGCGGCACCAAAACAAGATCCTATCGGTTGGACGCCAGGGAAAAGAAAACGCTCGAGCACGACGGCTTCGTCGTGCGCGAACGTGCCTTCTCGCCGCGGGAATGCAAAGCCATCGCCGAAGACTGCGAGGCGCTCGGCGCCGAACTCCTGGCGGCCAAGCGCAACACCAAGCATGTCGTCGGCAGTTACATGTTCGAACGCCATGAGGGATACGGGATCAACATCAAGTGGGAACCGGATAGCCCCGACCTCCTCATGGGTGTCGAGCCGTTCGCCCATTTCAGCGAGGCACTCAAGAATTGGGGCTACGATCCGCGGCTCGTCGATCCCTGCAAAGACGTGATGGGCGAAGAAGACATCGTCTTGTTCACTGAGAAGATCAACTACAAGCGCGCCAAGAAAGGTGGCCCGATCATTCTGCATCAGGATTATCCCTATTGGGCCGCCTTCACGCCGATCGCCTCGCGCGTGGTGACCGCGATGCTTTTCCTCGACGACGCCAATCGCGAGAGCGGCTGTCTCGAGGTGGCGCCGGGAACGCACGCCAAGGGCGAACAGAAGCGTTGGCAGACGACAGGACTGCGTAATCGCGAAATGGATTCCACCGCATTCGATACCAGCATGCTCATGCCCTTGGAGGTGCCGGCCGGGACGGCGGTCTATTTCAATTCGTTTCTGGTGCATCGCTCGCAGCCCAACCAGTCCGAGAATGACCGGCGCGCGTTGCTTTATTCTTATCAGCCCGCCGGCAATCCTCACGCGCGCGAAATTCCACGCCCCTTCAAGCTCACGGACGGCTGATGAAGAAGGAACTCCTCATCGGCATCCAGGAAGCCGGTGTCATGCACACGGCGTGGAACGAGTTCGATTTGGACACGCGCTTCCGCATGGTGAAAGAGGCCGGGGTCTTCGACTATTACGACAAGACTCCGACCCCCTATGATGCACCGCAATTTCGCAGAGCGGTCGAAAAATACGGACTGCCGCTCACCGCCGGCGGCTGGTTCTACATGCTCGGTCGCGACGAGCCCTTGCTGCAATGGCATCTGCAGGTCGCGCGCGAATACGGAACGCGCGTCCAAAACGTGCAGATCTTCACCAACAATCTCAAAGGGCGCCCGGTGACCGATCGCGAGGTCGCAGAAACCTATCTCTGGGCGCGCGAGATCGGAGAGAAATGGGGCGTGGTGCCGTGCCTGGAAGTACACGTGAACATGTGGTCGGAACATTTCGGTCGAGTCGAGCGCGTCGCAAGTCTCGTCAAACGCCATGGCGTGGACTTCAACATGACGCTGGATCACAGCCACGTCATCTTCAAGATGGACAACCCGGAGGAGCAGGAAGTCCAGCACATGCGGACCGATGTCGAATCCGGCAAGCTCGAACTCGATCCCTTCAAAGAAGGAAATGTCTGCCAGCGTTGGATCGACGCCAATTATGTGCGCCATGCGCATGCGCGCGCCGCTATCCCCAACGGTCCCAAGAACGTCTGGGCCATGATCGATGGCAAGCCGGGTCGCGGGATTCAATATCCTTTCATCCAGACAAGACCCGGCGAGTGGCATACCGAGTGGGACGCTGAGAAGCTGGAGCCTTGGAAGGAAGTCATTCGCCAGCTACTCCGTCACCACGCGACCGATCCCGACAGCAAGCTCGCGACGATCTCGACGGAGTTCATCCCCTGGCCGGACTATGGCGCCGGCGCCAAATACTCGCTGTTCGAGCATTCCATTGCGTGCGCCGAGTGGATTCGTTCCGAGTGGAAGCTGGCCCAGCAGGCTGCCGAGGCCGACGCATCAGGCCAATCGCGTCGCTTCAGCTAGGGCGAGTTTTGGGAAAGATTCCGATCTTGGTCGCCCTGCCGAGAACGTTGTGCCCGTCATCCGTCGGAAACGGAATCGGCTCGGGCAACCGGCCGCCAGGAAGAGGCCAGGCAATCGGCGTCGCTCGGCCGTCGATTTTCGCGCCAACCGCAATCTGATCGCGATCAAGCGAATAATGCGGACGGTCGTTCGCGCGCGTGCTCCCGTCCTTGAAGTAGATGACCGTATGCACGCGTCTGACTTGGCCCGAGCGATTGGGCTTCGCGGCATGAACGGTGCGCGCATGATGGAAGATCACGTCGCCGGGTTTGCACGCGATGAAATTGGCAGGCTTGGTTTGGCGCGCTTCGAAGGCGTGACCGGCGCCAGGCGTGCGAAATACGTCGATGAACTCGACGCCACCCTTGTGCGAACCGGGGATATAACCCATGCAGCCCATCTTCTCGTCGATTTCGACCAGCGGAATCCAAGCGGTCAGCGCATCGGGCTCGGCGATCGGCCAGTAGGGATGGTCCTGATGCATTTCCGTCTCGCGACCGCCGGCTTCCTTATAGAGCGCCTGATCGTGCCAAAGCCTGAGCCGCTCGGCTCCGATCAAGGCTGCAGCCATGCCTGCGATCTTAGGATGAAAGGTGAGACGGCCGACTTCCGGGAAGTCCTCCCACAGATATTGGCACATCGTGAACGACTGCTCGAACGGCGTGCGTTCCTCCAACGGGCGGCCATCATCGACGGTGCGAACGGCGACGGCGCGATCAACCGCCTCGCGAAATTCTTCGATCTCGCGTCGGTCAAGCAGCGCTCTGGCGTGGAAATAGCCGTCGCGCCGAAAGGCCGTGACGGCATCCGATAGCGCGGCTTCGCTCGAAGTTGTCACGGCATCGCTCTCTTCCATCACGTCTTCCTGAGATTTCCGCCCAAGAAATAACAAACATGTTAGTACGCAATCATCATCGAGAGTTGAAACTTCGAAGTCAATAAAGAGCGTCCCCGACCAAGGCCCTCTCGTAACTGTGACTAACAGCGAGCCTGGCCGGCGTGTTTCGGCGTTCCCCCGCCGTTGCAAGCAAAATTCTGTCGCCTTACAAACATGTTAGTTAGGCTCGCCGGGAAACATCTCGCTCATGGTCATTCGCGACTCCACCGTGGAAATCGCTGCGGTCGAACTTCTTGACGATGGCAAACGCGCACCGGATGCAGCTTTTCCGCCTCTCGGGATCAAGAACAAAATTCTCTTCGCATTCGGCGACACGATGGATGGCTTCAACACCACCGCGATCGCTACATTTCACCTCTTCTATCTCACCGCCGTGTGCGGACTTTCGGGCTCGCTGGCCGGCGCTTCGGTTTTCATCTCATTGCTGATCGACGGGTTCGTTGATCCGTTGATCGGCTCGCTCTCCGACAACTGGCACTCGCGACTTGGTCGTCGGCATCCATTTCTTTTCGTCAGTGTGTTGCCGTTGGTTCTCACCTTGGGCTTGACGTTCTCCATGCCACGAAGTCTCACCGGCTTTGGGCTGTTTCTCTACGCGACTGTCGTGATCTTGATCATGCGCATCGCTTACTCGGCCTTCAGCCTTCCATTTCTGGCGATGGGTGCAGAATTGACGAGCGACTATGTCGAGCGCTCGCGCCTCATTGTTTATCGGGTCTTCTTCAACACGGTCGCCGCGCTCCTCACCACGTTCCTCGGCTATCGCGTGTTCATGGCGGGCAACACGGGACTGCTCAATCGTTCCGCCTACATCCCCTTCGGCTGGTCGATCGCGGCGATGATGGGAATCGGCATGCTGATCTGCGCCTTCGGTACGCTCAGCCAGAGATACCGCCTCCACAGTCCGGCGAGAAGCACCGCCCATATCGGCCGCCGCCTGATCGCGGAGGTGATCGAGATATTCCGCAGCCGCTCCTTTGTCGTGCTCTTTACCGTGGTGCTGCTGTTCTGGATTTCCCAGGGCAGCGCGGCCGTGCTTGCCCTCCATGCCGCGAAGTTTTTCTGGAAATTGCCGAATGAGATCATCCAGTACATGGCGATATCGACGGCGATGGGCGGTCTTGCGGGCATTCCGATGGCCGGTGTCATCGCGCGACTACTTGAGAAGCGCACCGTTGTCGCCTGGACGCTGATCGTGAACTGCGCGCAACAAGGCTTGCTGCCCTTGATGCGCATCTTCCATCTGCTTCCCGACAACGGCCCTCTTCTCTACGGCATTCTCGTCGGTCTGGCATTCATATACGGGCTGTCTGGCGCGGTCAGCGGGATCTTTTTCCAGTCGATGATGGCCGACGCAACCGACGAGCATGAGCTTCTGTTTGGCTCGCGCCGCGAGGGGCTCTACTTCGCCGGCATCACGCTTTCCGCCAAGGCGGCCATCGCGGTCGGAGCCTTGATCGGCGGGGTCGCTTTGGATGCGATCGGTTTTCCGCGCGATCTCAGCCAGAACATCAGCTTGGCCCTACATCTCCCGGCCAAGGCCATAACCGAACTCGGCATCGTGTCGGGTCCGCTGCCGGCCGTCATTTCCGTCGTGACGCTGCTGCTGTTGCTCCTCTATCGGATCGATCGCACGCGCCAAATGGCCATCATGCAGCAATTGGCACAGAAGCGTGCAAATCGGTCGCGAAACGATCATCCTGAATGATGGCAAACTCGCCGACGTCGGAAGGCACGCTATGGACGACACCTCGCCACCCGTGATCCCCGTCGGCTACGACGCCTTCCGGATGTGGGAGCGGTGGCCATACCAACGCATCGGCATGCGCACCTATATGCGTTCGACCTATGACCGCGCCGGCGGCAACGAAATGGCCGATGCATCGCACTTTCTGTATCAGCTCGCCGACGATCGCAATGTGACGCTGGACATAGAGGGAAAGGGCGTTCTTTCATTCGCCCGGTTCAATCACTGGCACGGCAGTCCGTGGCATTTCGAAATCGACGGCGTCGACAATGTCGTCCAGGAGACCAGCACCCCCGATCCGCTGCATCCCCAGCCAAACTCGATTTTTCTTCCCGAACAGGCGTTCGCGAAGCCGCTCGCCTACACCTGGTCGGATACCAAAGGCGCAGACCTGAGCTGGATCCAAATGGGATTCCAGAAATCGCTCCGCCTGTCTTATGAGCGAACGTTCTACGGCACCGGCTATTACATCGTTCAACAGTTTCTCGACGGCGTACCGCTGTCGCAGCCCGTCACGTCGTGGAGTACGGGATCCGTCCCGCCCAAGGATGTCCTCGACCTGATCGCGCGCGCGGGCTCCGACATCGCGCCGCCGCCCGGCACGGACGGTACGACAGAAGACTCGGGCACAATCGACCTTGCGCCGGAACAAACGCTCATGGTCTGGAACCATGCGGGGAAAGCGATGATTCGACTCATCGAGTTTTCCTTGCCGGAAAAATACGCCGCGGCATTTTCCGATGTCCGCTTGACGATGCGTTGGGACGACCGCCCTCAGCCTTCGGTCGACTCGCCGATCGCTTTGTTCTTCGGAGCCGGCATTCTCTACAACCGTCAGCACAAAGACTATCTCGTCAAGTCCTTCCCGATGGTCGTGCGCTACGAGAAGAAGCGCATCCATCTCAGCTGTTATTTCCCAATGCCGTTCTTTCGCCGGGCGCAAATTTGGTTGAGCGGGGGCGCCTCAAGGCCGATTACCGATGTCTCCTGGAAGATCCGCTACCAGCCGTTCACCGGTTTGCCTTCGCAAGTCGGGTATTTTCACGCCACCTACAAGGACCATGACGAAGTTCCCCGCCGCCGCGGCAAGGGCAACGACCTGGTGTTGCTGAACACGCAGGTCGACGAGGGTGGCGGCGACTGGTCCGGCCACTTCGTTGGCACGTCGATCGTCTTCTCGGACAATGGCGTGCTCTCGACGTTGGAGGGCGATCCCAGATTTTTCTTCGACGATAGCCAGACGCCGCAAGCCCAGGGCACGGGCACCGAAGAGTGGTCCGGCGGCGGCGACTATTGGGGCGGCGAAACCATGACGTTGCCATTTGCCGGTCATCCGACCGGCGCCAGGAGCCGGCGCGAGGCGGTGAGTCAAACGGATAAAATCGAATCCGCGTACCGTTTCCTTCTCGCCGATCTGATGCCATTCGGCCGCAATGCCCTCATTCAGCTCGAGCATGGCGGCGAAAACGACTCCGCCGAACACTATCAGACACTCGCATACTGGTACGGTTTGCCCGCACCATCGCTGCTGAAATCCGACGAACTCGATATCGGTGATCTCGAAAGCGAGGCAAGTCACCGATACGTATCGCCCGACGCGTCGGAGCCCTATGAACTCATTTCGAGATATGAGTGGGGTCCGGATACGCGCTGGGGTATCGAGCAATTTCCCGCGACGCCCGACAAAGGTCGCACGACCTCGACGTGGTCGGAATTCGATCTGCAAATCAACAGCGCGAATATCGGCGTCATGCTTCGTCGCAAGCTGGATTACGCGTTTCCCAATCAGCGTGCCGAAGTGTACGTGCGCGATGCGGACAATGCGGAAGCGGCGTGGCAATTCGCCGGCATTTGGTATCTGGCAGGCTCGAACACCTGCGTCTTCTCCAACGGCGGTGTTCATTCGGTGTCGGACTTCGCAACCAAGCGCGAAATTGGTGCGACCGAGCACATCGTTCAGACATCCAATCGGCGGTTTCGTGACGACGAATTCCTCGTGCCGTCTGCGCTCACACGCGGCCGCGCAGTTATCCGCGTTCGCATTGTCTTCACACCCGTGGAGCGGCCATTGTATCCGGGATACCCGCTCGCCAAATTGGCCTGGAGCGAAATGAACTACACGGCCTTCAGCTTCGTTGTGCCGAGGTTTCAGGTACCAGACTGAGTTCGCCTTGCTGCTGTCATGATTTCAGGTTCTGATGGTTCAGCATCGAACCGAAGCGGAGAGCACCATGCGATTCATGATACTCGTCAAGGCGACAAAGGACTCCGAAGCCGGCGTCATGCCGACTCCTCAACTCCTCGAGGACATGGGACGATTCAATCAAGAATTAATGGCGGCGGGGATCATGCTCGATGGCGGTGGGTTGCAAGCGAGTTCGAAAGGTGCCCGGGTGACGTTTTCGGGCGCCGATCGCAAAGTGACAAGAGGGCCGTTCTCGAACGCGGCCGATTTGGTCGCCGGATATTGGATCTGGAAACTCAACTCGCTCGACGAGGCGATCGCGTGGGTCAAGAAGTGTCCGAATCCGATGCTCGAAACGTCCGACATTGAAATTCGCCAGCTCTTCGAAGAGTCGGATTTTCAATAGCCGCTTCGCTCGGACTACCGCTCACTGCTTGCGGATGGTGTCGTGGTTGCCCGAAGTTGGATCGGTCAGCGTCGCCGTTTTGGCGTCCATGAATTCGATGCTGAAATACATGCGGTTCGTGAATGACGGTCCGACTGTTGGCGTTGTGTATGTAAACGTGAGTATGCCGCCCGTCGGTCCGGTCTGCTGCCAGCCCCACGTGCCGACTGATCCGTTTTGACCTGGAATGACGTAGTTGCCATCCGGTGAAAGTGTGAACGTCAGGCTTCCATGGTCGCCGACCCACGTACCCATGGGCGGATCGGCAAGGGCGGCGGCGGAAGTCGCGAACAGGAAAAAGAGTGCCAGCCAAGTTGTTCGGAAAGATTTCATTGCTCAGCCCCCCAGTCAGTTTCATGCACTATAGACCTCGTCGCTCGCCGCGAAAATCGTCTTGCGACGTTTCAGCTGGCTTGATTCCATTTGCTCTTTTCGCGGTGCTGCTCTGGCGCGCCTGCTTCGCGTAACCAAGGCGACAGGGAATGGCCATCTCATCTCCCAGGCATGTCCCATCTTTCGGGCCGATGTGAACAGGCCTATGTTCGCCTGGCGAATGTCATGTGGGGGATTTCCATGAGCGATCTCAATCGCAATGAACCCATGTCGCGTCGAGCTGTGGCGCGGCAATCGTTGAGAGTGCTGCTTGCTGCCGGACTTTCCGTAGTCGGCCTGACACTGTCGGCCAAGAGAGCTCATGCCGGTTATGGCGAATGCAGCGTTTCAGGCTGCAACTGCAAAGCCTACATGGGTGAAAACGACACGTGCAACAACTGTGGTCACAGTTTCAAGCTGCACTGGTAGCCGAAGCTAGATCAAGCCAACAGGACGCGTTCGTCAAAATCGCGAACCGTGAAGCGCGCGCGTGACTGCTGCGACATAGGCGGCATGCACGATGTAATACTTGTCGGCGTCGGCCTCTGGCCATGCACTGTTGGTGACGATCACGAGATGCTCGGCCGGATCGACGTAGATGGATTGGCCAAATATGCCGATGGCTTCGTACGCACCACGTTTGTGGATCCACCACTGGAAGCCATAACCTAGCGGTCCGAAATCGCTCTGAATTTGTTTTTTCGTCGCGTCCGCTACGTAGCTCGGCGGCAGCACGTGTTCGCCGCCGGCCACGCCGCCGCCCAGCATGAACATGCCGAAACGTCCATAGTCGCGCAGCGACATGGAGATGCAGCAACCGCCCAGCTCCAGCCCTGCGCGATCGAGCATCCAGACCGCATCCTGTTCCATGCCGAACGTTGACCAGATTTTTTCCGACAGGTAGTCGGCCGGATGCTTGTGGGTCGCGTTGCTCAACAATACGCCGATCAGATCGCTTTCGCCGGTCTTGTAGACGAACTTCGTCCCTGGCTTGGTCTCTCGCGGCAAGCGCGCCATATAGGCCACGATCGGACTTTCGCCGTGCGGTCCCGGTGGCCCCGACGCGAACTTCGCGACATCTGATTTTGGGTCATTGTAATCCTCGTTCCACTTCACGCCGCTCGTCATCGTCAAAAGATTGCGGATCGTCACGCCGTCATAGGCACTGCCTTTCAACGCGGGGATATAGTCGACGACCTCGGCATCGAGACTCTTTATATATCCATCCTTGATCGCTGCGCCGATCAGCGTGGACGTGACCGACTTGCCGACGGAAAACGAGGTCCAGCGATCTTTTGCTGTTCGGCCCAGGCCATAACGTTCGAGCACGATCGTGCCGTCCTTGATGACCAGCAAACCGGAGAGATGGTTCGCCTTCATGAACGTTTCGGTGGTCCACTTCTTCTTCTGAAAGTCATAGCGCACATCGAACCGCGCGTGCGTCATCGGCAATGGATACACTCTCGCGCCAGCCCTGATGACGCGCGTCGGAAAAATCTTCTCGATTGTGCGATAGCCCACCACTTGCTGAGCCGGCGTCCAGAACAGAAGGCCGGAGCGCGGCACCTTGTCCGACGCCGGCGCGGCAGTAGCGATGCCGAGAGCCATTGCCGCGAGGATGAACTGCCGCTTCATGTGTTGACTCCCTTCGCCGGCGAGTCCTCCGTATGCGTTCCGGCCGCCGCGTATTTGATGAGAAATCAAGGATGGTCGGAGAGAGAGGATTTGAACCTCCGGCCCCCACGTCCCGAACGTGGTGCTCTACCAGGCTGAGCTACTCTCCGAAATTCACGGGAGGCGCCCTTATATAGAGGGGTTTTCGGTGCCGCAACACACGGGAACGTCGCGCGAACCTTGCGCAAAATCCGTGCGTTGAAAGGCCGAGGGCGAGGCCCTATGGTCCGGCGCCTTGCGTGGTGCAAATCATCGAACGCGCAGCCAGTTGGGGCGTCGCCAAGCGGTAAGGCACCGGATTTTGATTCCGGCATTCGAAGGTTCGATCCCTTCCGCCCCAGCCAGCCTACGCTGCTTCGCAGCTTCGGCTGGCTCACGCCCCTCAAGATTTCCGACGCTGCGGGGCAGCGTAGGCTGTCCGCCCCAGCTCCGAAGGAGCGAAGGAGGACCCACCGACAGAGAGTCCGAATGCACTATGTCTATTTGATGCAAAGCAAATGCAACTCTAGTCAACGCTATGTCGGCTATACCTCTGATCTGAGAAACGCCTTCGGTCGCACAATGCCGGCGCCTCAATTCACACAGGGAAGTATGCGCCTTGGCAAATTGTCGCCTATTTTGCCTTTGATGCAGAGCGCAAAGCTCGGGAATTTGAGTTCTATCTTAAATCTGGATCAGGGCGTGCTTTGCAAACAAGCGGTTTTGGTGAAGCGCCGCGCAAAACCCGCTCCGCCCTATCCCGCACGAAAACGGATCGGGCGACCCGGAGCGCTGGCTTCGACGACACGCATGATGCTCTCAGCGTCAAATCCGAAGTGACGGTATAGATCTGCGATGGTTCCGGTCTGACCGAAGTGGTCGACGCCCAGGCTGTGAACCCGATGACCGGCGACACCGCCGAGCCAGCTCAAAGTCGCAGGATGCCCATCGATGATCGTCACGATGACCGCGTCACGCGGCACCGCAGCCAACAATTTCTCCACCTGCGTCGGATGGGCAAGCCGCCCGTCGTGGCGATGGTGTTGGCCCCGTCGCCACTCTGCATAGAGACGGTCGGCAGACGTGATCGCGAGCACGCCCACACCCTGGCGATCTTCTGCCATGAGCCCCGCGGCGGTGATCGCTTCCGCGCTCACGGTGCCTTGATAGGCCAGAACAACCCGCGTACTTGAGCCTGGCGGTGATAGCCAATAACCGCCGGCGATGATCTCGCGCGCGAGTTCGGGAGTGATCGTGCGCTGCAACTGTTCGAGCGCACGCGTTGAGAGTCTCAGATAGACCGAACCGCCCTCTTCGCCTTCCTGCTGGATGTGCTCGAAGGCCCAACGCAGGATCAGCGACAGTTCATCCGCATAGGCCGGTTCGTAGGACGTCAGGCCCGGCTGCGCCATCCCGATCAGCGGCGAGCCGATTGACTGATGTGCACCGCCTTCCGGTGCCAAGGCCACGCCGCTTGGCGTAGCCACCAATATGAATCGTGCATCCTGGTAGCAGGCATAGTTCAAGGCATCGAGCCCACGTGCGATGAACGGATCATAGAGCGTGCCGATCGGAATCAAGCGTGCGCCGAACAGGCTGTGCGAGAGCCCCATCGCGGCGAGGAGCAAGAAAAGGTTCATCTCGGCGATGCCGAGTTCGAAGTGTTGTCCCGTGGCGGAGAATTCCCAGCGTTGCGCCGAAGCAATGCGCTCTTCGCGGAAGAGGTCGGGCATCGTATCGCGTCCGAAGATGCCGCGCCGGTTCACCCAGGCACCGAGATTGGTCGAGACCGTGACATCGGGCGACGTGGTCACGATGTGCCGCGCAAGATCGGATTGCTCGCGGCCGATATCGTTGAGGATGTTTCCGAATGCCGTCTGGGTCGAGATCGTCTTCTGTTGCGGGATGGGAAGCGTCTCGGGCAATTCGATCCGTGCGGCCGTCAACCGTCGCTGGGCCTGTTGCGCGAACGGAACAGCCGCGAGGAATGCTTGAAGCTCGTCTTGCGAGATCTCGAGACCTTCAAATGGCTCCCACTCTGCACCTTCGCGGATATTCATCGCCGCGCGCAGGCCTGCCATCTGCGCCTCGTTCATGAGACCCGCGTGATTGTCCTTGTGGCCTGCGAGCGGAAGCCCGAAGCCCTTGACCGTGTAGCAGAGAAAGCAGACCGGCCGATCGTGATCGATGGCTTCGAATGCCTCAAGAATGCTCGCAATGTCGTGCCCGCCGAGATTGCACATGAGCGCCGAAAGCTCGTCATCGCTTCGGCGTTCGATCAGTTTGGAAACGTCGCCTTGGTCGCCGAGATCGTCCATCAACCTCTTCCGCCACGCCGCGCCGCCCTGAAAGATCAGAGCCGAATAGAGTTGGTTCGGCGCAGAATCGATCCATTGTTTGAGGCGCTCGCCGCCAGGCTCGGCGAAAGCGGCTTGCTGCAGCTTGCCGTATTTCAGAACAACCAAGTCCCAGCCCATCGCGGTGAACAGTTGTTCGAAGCGGGTATGGAGATCCTCGCGCACCACGGCATCGAGGCTCTGGCGGTTATAGTCGATGATCCACCAGGTATTCTTCAGCCCGAACTTCCAGCCTTCGAGAAGTGCTTCATAGATGTTCCCTTCGTCGAGCTCCGCGTCGCCGACAAGCGCAATCATGCGCCCCTTTGGCCGCTCCTCGCCCCAGCCATGTGCGTGGACGTAGTCCTGCACCATGCTGGCGAATGAGGTGATGGCCACACCCAGTCCCACCGACCCCGTCGAAAAGTCGACATCGTCGCTGTCCTTGGTGCGCGAGGGATAAGATTGTGCACCACCATAGCCGCGAAAATTCTCGAGCTTCTCACGCGTCTGCTTGCCAAGCAGATACTGGATCGCATGGAAGATCGGGCTGGCGTGCGGCTTGACCGCGACGCGGTCCTCAGGCTTGAGCACGGCAAAGTAGAGCGCGGTCATGATCGCGGCGAGAGACGCCGACGAAGCCTGGTGGCCGCCAACTTTCAGGCTGTCGTCGCTTTCGCGCACATGATTGGCGTGATGAATCGTCCAGCTCGCAAGCCAGAGCACCTTGCGTTCGAGCGCACTCAGAAAGGGCAAACGATCGTCAGTGGGCATCAGAAGACTCAAATACGGGCGCAGCGTTGCTTCAACTATACGCGAGAAGTCCGCCACAGTGCTCGTCAGAAGACTTGCGCCATTGCATAGTATCCCGCTCAGAAGCGCAGGGGTACCTCATGACAAAAGGCTTCTTGCTGGCCGGCGCGGCGATTATCGCGCTGGCGATCTCGACAACACTCAGCGCGGCAAAACACGCCGCGCCAGGCGCCGGTTTGCCCACGGCGGCACAGGCTGAAGCGTTCGTCGCCAAGGCAGAATCGGACCTCGGGGCCGAGAGTCTTTATGTCAACCACGCGGCCTGGGTGCAGGCGACCTACATCAATAGCGACAGCAATTGGCTGGTGGCCCGCGCCAATGCGGAAAATACCGACCTGGCGGTTCGTCTGGCGAAAGAAGCCGCACGATTCGATCATGTGAAAGTCGACGATGTCACCCGCCGCAAGCTCTATCTCCTGAAGCAGGAATTGACTTTGCCTGCCTCTTCCAGACCGGGCGCGTCACAAGAACTTTCCGATATCCGCGCGCGACTCAACAGCGCCTATTCGACCGCCAAGTTCAACTACAAGGGAAAGTCGCTGACGCTCGACGATATGGAAGACATCCTGCGCACGTCGCGTGATCCGAACGAAACGCGCGTGCTGTGGGAAGGTTGGCGCAGTGTGTCGTCACCGCAAATGAAGGACGACTATACGAAGCTCGTCGCGCTCGCCAACGAAGGCTCGCGGGAGCTTGGTTATGCCGACACGGGCGCCTTGTGGCGATCATGGTACGACATGCCGCCGGATGCGTTCGCCGCCAAGACGGATGCGCTGTGGCATCAGGTCGAGCCGCTCTACAAGAAGCTTCACTGCTACGTTCGAGCAAAGCTGAATGCGAAGTACGGCAATGCCGTTCAACCACCGACCGGTCTCATCCGTGCCGATCTGACCGGCAACATGTGGGGCCAAGACTGGGGCAACATCAATGACATCGTTCAGCCTGCCGGTGGACCAGGTCTCGGCTATGACTTGACCGCATCGCTCGTCTCGCATGGCTTTGACGCCGTCAAAATGGTTCACGTTGCCGACAATTGGTATCAGTCGATTGGCTTCGCGCCGGAGCCCGCGACGTTCTGGGAGCGGTCGCAGATCACGCGGCCGCGCGATCGCGATGTCATCTGCCATGCTTCCGCCTGGGACGTCGATTCGAAAAACGATTTGCGCTTGAAAGCCTGCATCACGGTGACGGCAGACGATTTCTATACGGTGCACCACGAGCTTGGCCACAACATGTACCAGCGCGCCTACAACGGTCAGCCTTATCTCTTTCAGGGTGGCGCGAATGACGGCTTCCACGAAGCGATCGGCGATTTCGCCGGCCTCAATGCGCTCACGCCTGACTATCTGAAGCGGCTCGGCCTGATCGATACCGTACCGGGGGCCGACGCGGACCTGCCCTACCTGCTCAAGATGGCGCTCGACAAGATCGCAATCCTTCCCTTCGCATTGATTGTCGACAAGTGGCGCTGGGGCGTCTTCTCCGGCGCGATCACGCCGGAGCATTACAACGACGCGTGGTGGGATCTCGTCGAGAAATACCAGGGACTGATGCCGCCCGGGCCACGGCCGGCGAATGCCTTCGACCCCGGAGCGAAATTCCACGTCGCGAACAACACGCCTTACACGCGGTATTTCCTCGCCGAGATCTATGAATTCCAGTTCTATCGCGCGGCTTGTCGCCTGGCAGGCTGGCAGGGTCCGCTCAATCGTTGCAACATCTTCGGCAACCAGGACGTCGGTGCCAAATTCAATGCCATGCTGAAGATGGGGCGTGTCAAGCCTTGGCCTGAGGAGCTGGCGACATTCACCGGCGAGCACGACATCGATGCGAGTGCGATCAACGACTATTTCGCGCCGCTCTCCGCGTGGCTCGACAAGCAGAACGAAGGACAAGCCTGTACGCCCTGACCGACGCTAACTGACCGGTCCGCCGTGTTCGAGCCAGCGGGCGCAATCGGGCGGCAAGGTCTTCTTGACGGCGGCGTCGTAGAGCTGAAGCTCTTGCGCGGACAGAACATCTTTCCAGCGTCCGTTGGTGCCCTTGTGGATGAAGGTATCGCCGCCGCCCTTCCATAACATGTCGACATTTCTGTTCACGACTTTCGCAGGGTTCGCCTTCACCGTCTCGAAACGGCAGGCATCGACGACGGCGGGCCAGCGCTCTTCCGGGACTTCGATCTTCAGATAGTCGGCAAGCTTGCGCATCTCGCCTTCAAGATCGCGTCTCAAATCGTTGTAGTGAATGAAACGGATGTTCGGCAGGTGGCGGAACTCCCACCAGGTCTTGGCGTGATGCAGATGCGACCAGTAGGGATAACCATCGCTCTCCCATGAAAACCAGCCGCGCGTCGTCCAGTTGTGCCACAGCTTGTGAATGTCGCCGTCATAAGGCGGAAACGGATCACCCACACGCCCGGGCAAGCTGTTCATCATCGCGATCGCTTGCGGCGTATGGCCGCCATAATGATTCACCAGCGACATGAAGACGTCGCGTCCATCGCGCCCGACCACGACATATTTGATTTCGTCGAAAAATGGCACGCCGTCCAACGGCAAATGCGTCTTGATGCAGCGCCGATGCGTCTGTGCGTCCAGCTTCGCCTTGACTTCTTCGAGCGGTGCCATGCGGAGGTCGAGCCATGGCATCAACTCCATGACGGGCTCGGGCAAGTCGCCGTTCGGAAACAGCATGTTGGCGATTATGGTTTGCGTCAGAGTCGTTCCGGCCTTGTACGATGTCGAGACAACGATATCGTCGGCACGCGGCTTGAAACCATCCCAGCGCCGCGTGTCCATATGGTGGTTCTGATAGATGTGGCGAACGCTTGGTTTTTCTAAAGTCTCACTCATTGTGCTCCCCAGCCCTGTCGTGACAGCCTTTCAGAGAATTCCCAAAATATCCAGCAGAAGCGAAAAGGTGAATTTCGATGCGCGAACTGGTGATCGTCTTCTCGACGGTTTTCCTGGCGGAACTCGGTGATAAAACTCAGCTCGCCACGTTGCTGTTCGCCAGCGATGAAAAGTCCTCGCCTTGGCCGGTGTTCTTTGCCGCGGCCTCCGCACTGGTGTTGTCGACGGCGATTGCGGTCGCGCTCGGGACCGCGGCCGAACGCTATCTGACGATGCTGCCGCTCAAGCTGATCGCGGGTCTTGGCTTCATCGCGGTCGGCGTGTGGACGGTCGCGTCCCACTTCCGCGGCGCATGAACCCTACTTGTAGATCAGGCTGATGGTCTCCGCGACGCAGGCGGGACGCTGCTGACCGTCGATCTCGATCGTCACCTCGTTTGTGAGCTGCATGCCGCCGGCTCTTGGTTCCACGGCCGTCAGTTTCTGACGTGCGCGCACCCTGGATCCCACCGTCACCATGTTGGTGAAGCGCACCTTGTTCGAGCCGTAATTGATGCCACGCGTCACGCCTTCGACGCGCAGCATCCCGCCCGTCAGCCATGGGATGAGTGAAAGCGTCAGATAACCGTGCGCGATGGTCTTGCCGCCTGGCATTTCCTTCTTCGCGCGTTCGACATCGACGTGAATCCATTGATGATCGCCGGTGGCGTCGGCGAACCTGTTGATGCGGTCCTGGTCGATCTCTACCCAGTCGGACACGCCGATTTCCTGCCCGGCCAGCGTCGCGACGGTCTCAAACGTTGCGCTCTTCATGTCGATCTCCTGTTGCGTTTCCTTCGTTGGCGAATATTCGGACCTGGCGTTCCAAGGTGCGCAGCGGCCCGTCAGCGATGCCGAGCGCGGTCAGATGCTGGACGGTGCGATAGAGATACTCGCGGTTGGTTCCGAGCAAGCCCTTCGCCACCGCAATCCGCTGCGCCGCCTGCTCCTGGGCGAGCTGCCCTTCATAGCGCGGATGCGAGCGATTGGAGACGAAGGCGAGCACACGCGAGCGCCCCAATTCGGCGATCTCCGCGTTCACCCAGCGTGGTTCGTAAGCGCCGGACATCATTTCGCGCAGCCAAAGAATCGAGAGTTCGCTTTCAACCTCATTTGCCGCGATGCGGTGCGCGACACCGGAACAGGATCCGCCGCGATCGATCGCCAGCATCAGGCCTGGCAATTCGGGTGTGCCGCGGCCAACGCCCAGGGTCAGGCAAAACGTCCTGTGATAGCCGCGAACATGGGCCTTGCGACTTTCCACGACGTTGATCGCCGGATTCCACATCAACGAGCCGTAGCCGAACACCCACACATCGTCGCCTGGCGGAACGCTCTCGCGCATCGCCTTGAGCGAAGCTCGCCTGGCCTCCTCCGACATGAAGGGAACGCCGCCACGTCTCGCCGTTGCATCGGCCAGTCTACGCACACGCTCAAGAGTGAAGTCCTCGCGCCGGAGGTCGCGGCCCAGCGGCTGCACCGGGAGATCGTCTTGCTTCTGTTCTTCGTCAGACAATTCGCGACTCGCGTTTGCCCCAATAGCGATCGCGGATCAGCCGCTTATAGAGTTTGCCCGTCGGGTGGCGCGGCAATTCGCGATCGAAATCGATGGTCCGGGGACATTTGATCGGTGAAAGGTGCTGACGGCAATAGGCGATCAGTTCTTCGGCCACCTTCGGGTTGGCATCCGCCCAGTCCATAGGTTGGACGACGGCCTTCACTTCCTCGCCGAAATCCTCGTTCGGCACGCCGATGACCGCCACATCCGCCACCTTCGGATGGCCGATCAGCAAATTTTCGGCCTCCTGCGGATAAATGTTGACTCCGCCGGAGATGATCATGAACGCCTTGCGGTCGGTGAGGTAGAGATAGCCTTCGGCGTCGAGTTTTCCGATATCGCCGAGCGTCGACCAATCGGGATGCTTGGGATGGCGGGATTCGGCGGTCTTCTTCGGGTCATTGTGATAGGTGAAGGTGGCGGCGGACGCGAAATAAATCGTTCCCTCCACTCCAACCGGAACTTCATCGCCATTCTCGTCGCAGATGTGGACCGGACTCAGCAGTGACTTGCCGACCGTGCCGGGATGCTCGAGCCAGTCTTTGCTGTTGACGTAACACATGCCGTTTCCTTCGGTGCCGGCATAGTATTCGTGCAGCACAGGACCCCACCACTCGATCATCCGCCGCTTCACATCGACCGGGATCGGAGCCGCCGCGTGGATTGCGGACTTCATCGAGGAGACGTCGTACTTCAAGCGATCCGCATCCGGCATTTTGAGCATGCGAACGAACATCGTCGGCACCCATTGGCTGGCCGACGCTTTGTACGTCTCGATCGCCTTGAGCGCGCCCTCGGCGTCGAAATGCTCCATCACGACCACGGTTCCACCAAGACGCTGTACGGTCATGGAGTAATGCAAAGGTGCCGCGTGGTAGAGCGGCGCGGGCGAGAGATAGATCGAGTCCTCGTTGATGCCATAGAGCATCGTCACGAGCCCGATGAGCGGAGCGGGCGTATCGATCGCCAGGCCGGAGAGCGGCTGGCGCACGCCTTTCGGACGTCCGGTGGTTCCGGACGAGTACAGCATCGCCGCGCCCGCGATCTGGTCGGCGATGGGCTCGGCAGGCATCTTGGCCGTCTCGGCCTCGTAGGATGCGTAGCCGGGAATGGTTCCACCGACCATCAAGAGATTGACGCCGGGTATGAGGGGCGCCACTTCGCTAGCAACCTTCGAAAGTGTGTGGCCGGTGATCAACGCCTTCGCATTGGCATCTTTAACGATGTACTCGACTTCGCCCGCCGTGAGACGAGAGGAAATTGCCGTGAAATACAAACCGGACCGCTGCGCCGCCCAGCAAATCTCGAGAAAGCGAATGTTGTTTTCCATGAAGATGGCGATGCCGTCGCCCGTCTTCAGCCCGAGCTTGCGGAACAGTTGCGCGCCTTGGTTGGAGCGCGCATCCAGATCACGAAAACTGATCCGCTCGCCGCTTGCAGCCATGATGATGGCAGGCTTGTCGGGCGTCTTCTGGGCGATCAGCGATGGATGCATGTCCGTGTCCGTCTGAGACTTTGGTTTTGTACGGCGGCTATGGGCCGCGCGTAAAGCAGCCGCGTCCCGGTTGACAGTCGCCATGACGCCGATCAGATGCGATCATGATCGAACCTGCGCGCAAGACGCTGTCGCTATCCGACGGCGATGTTTCATACCTCCACTGGAGTTCTGACGGGCCGCTGCTTCACTTTACGCACGCGACCGGCTTCAATGCCGAGACCTATCGTGGCTTGTTGACGCCGCTGCAGGGCCGATTTCATGTGACCGCCGCCGATATGCGCGGTCACGGATTCACCACTCTCGACGCCTCTCCCGGACCACTCGCCGATTGGACCATGTTCGGTCGCGACCTCGAGCGCATTCTCGCCCGACTTGAGAAGGGCGCCGCCGTTTTGGCCGGCCACTCGATGGGTGCGATCACCAGCCTGATGGTGGCGGCAAGCCATCCCGACAAGGTTCGCGCGCTGGTTCTGGTCGAACCTGTTCTGGTTCCCCGCTTTGTGCGCCTGAAAGCGCGCGTCGCTCGATTCCTGGGACGCGAGCCTCTGCAGGAATCCAACCTCGCTCAGCTGGCGGCGAAGCGGCGTTCGACCTTTGCATCGTTCGAGGCAGCGCTCACCGCCTATCGTGGAAGAGGTGCGTTCAAGACCTGGCCCGAAGAAACGATTGCAGACTATCTGCGCGGCGGCTTGATCCCAACCGGCAATGGCACCGAAATGCGGCTCGCCTGTGCGCCAGCCTGGGAATCGTCGGTCTTCCAACATGCGCCGCCGGGGATAGCGCGCCTGGCCAAGAAAGTCCGCTGTCCACTAACGCTGATCTATGCCAGCGGCGGCACGGCACGCGAAGAGGATGTGCAAGTCGTCGCACGCGGCCATGGCAGTGCAAGGCTCGTCAAGGTTCCTGACGCCACGCATTTCCTGCCGATGGAACGGCCCGATGTCGTGCGTGCGGAGATCGAACGAATTTGCGTTCAAGATATGGAAGAAAAGCGCCGCTCCAGCCGCTGAACGATCTCGTCCGGCGCAAAGCCGAGCGCGTGAAGACGACCTGAACGCACCAGGAGCGCCAGTCCTGCGACAGCGGCTCCCAACAAGACGGCGTCGCACTGGGCCTCACGCGTATCGGCCGGATTGCCGGCCGCATCGGACAAAGCCTTCAACGCCGCAATCAGACGGCCGTTGAACAGCCGCAGCGCATCACTTGAGCCGGCCGTCTGCGAAGCACCCGATGCCGCTGCCAGGCTGTCCATGTCGCGCATTTTATCAATGGCGACGGATGCTGCGGAGGAGAGCCTTCTTGAGCCATCGGTTCGCGAGGTGGTTTCACGCATCGCGCGTGACAGATTGGCCAGGTCGTCGGCGGCGAGCGCCAAAAGCAACTCGTCCTTGCCCGAGAAGTAGCCATAAAGGGCGGCGGGCGCAAAGCCGGCCTCCGCCGCGACACTTCGCAGCGACAGTTCGCGCGCGCCGCCGCGTGCGGCAACCCGGCGCGCAGCGTCAAGGATTCCACTTCGCGCGCTCGCATGCGCCTGAGCGCGCCGCAAAACTCTCTGCTCTGTCACATTCGACATGACGCGAACATAAGCGATTCGCGTCTGAAGCCTGAGACGAAGGTTTTGATCAACCCTCGTGATTCGAAAAGACCGCGCCAAGGGCGCGGTCTTGCTCGACTCCGACGTGACGATGGTCAGCCGTTGGGATGCTTGGCCTTGTAGGCGATCACCGCGGCATTGAACTCACCGCCGACTTTCTCCTTCAAATGCTGATTGGCGTCGACCTTGGCGGCGACCGCCGGCTCCAGCGCGGGATCGATCTGCTTCTTGTTCTTCAGCGCATCCGCTTTGGCATCGTCCAGTTCCTTGTAGAGGCAGGACTGGTAGTCGTCCGACTGCTTGATGAAGGTCATGACGTCTTCATGGGCGCCACTCATCTGCGCTGTCGTCGCGGTTGCACCATTGACGGCCGCTGGTGCAATCGGCTCCTGACAGACGCTGTCCGCCAGCGCGGGCGTTACGGACAAACCGGCGAGTGCGGCAACCAACCCCAATGTCTTCAAAATCATCGACTTTCTTCTCCCTTGGAGTTTGCGACCCCTCGCAAACCGGGTCGATACAAGCATATCCAATGGGGCAGAAGGAAGGCCGAGCCGGCGAAGCCTACTGCGTAAGACCGCCATAGGGGGGAAGCGGATCATATTCCATCTGACGTTGCACGCGCCGGGCAAATGGAACGTCGAAAAGTTGACCCGTAAGCCAAAGCGCCATGTCGATCCCGGCGGAAACACCGGCTGCGGTTACGACGTTTCCGTCCTGGACGTAACGGAAATTGTCCAACACCTGCCCGGCTTCGCCGCGCTCTCGCAACGCCGCAACATAGTTCCAGTGTGTTGTGACGTTCTTGCCTTTCGCTGGGCCAGCGGCGGTCAGCAAGAGCGCCCCGGTGCAAACGCTGGTCGTCCATTTGGCGGTTTGCGACGTCCGCTCGATCCACTCGAGCAGAACTTTGTTCTCGACCTCGCGCCGCGTGCCCTGCCCGCCGGGAACCAAGATGACGTCGAGCTGGCCGCACTTCGCGAGCGTTGCATCGGGAAGAACCCGCATGCCTTTGGCGCAGCGCACAGCCTCCTCGCGTTCCGCGACGAGCAACACCTCGCATGCATTCGAGCTCAACGCCCGCGCCATCGTGAAGACTTCCCAGGGACCGACAAAGTCGAGTTCCTCGGCTCCATCGAAGATCAGGATTCCGATACGGATCGTCATCAGGGTTCTCCATCAGGCTAGATGCAGGTGCCTACTGCTTGGTCAGGGCAACGGCAAAGCCCTCAACCGGCACACCCGCCTCAGTTCGCGGCGAACACTTTAACAGGCCGGCGACGTCGAAACCCACCAAACTCGCTGCATGGCGGATATACCTTTCTGAGTGACGCCACCGACGCTTGGGGCCAAGTTCGTAGTCCGCGCTCGTGCTGGCTTCCGTCGTGAAGAGAAACAGGCCGCCAGGCTTCAGAAGCAGGACGACCTTCCCGAAAACCGCAGCGAGGTCGCCGAGATAGACCAAAGTGTCCGCCGCGAACACGAGGTCATAGCCGCGTATGTCATTCGGGAGACCGGTTTCGATGTCGTCGACCTCAAGATGACGATAGAGCTTGCGCGCACGTGCCAGTTCGATCATCGCCGGGCTGAGATCGATGCCGTCGATCGTTGCCGTCATGTCGGCAAAGGCTTCTCCGGAGAGCCCAGTTCCGCAGCCGAGATCGAGCGCGACGAGGCCGTTCGCGCCCGGAGTTACAAGATCGGCGAGCTCGCGCAAGATTTCAGGCGCGCGATAGGCGAGTTGGCCGCGCACGCGCGCATCGTAGTCCGCGGAAAATTGATCGAAGAGATGGCGCACATAACCAGGATCGGAGCGCGGCCGGCTGCGCATCGCTTGGGCCGCGGCAACCTTGTCCGCCAAGCCGGGAACCGTGTCGGGCGACAACAATGCGAACTGTTCGAGCGACTTTTCCGCCTCGCCGGCTTCAGCCCAGGCGCAGCCGAGCTTCAAACGTGCCGCCACAGAATCCGGATCCAGACGCAGGGCGCGCTGGAACTCCGCGATTGCTGCGGGAAGGTGACCCAATTCCAGAAGTGACTCTCCGAGCGCGACGACCGCTTCGCAGATGTTGGGGTTGAGCGTCTGGGCTTCGCGTGCTGCCGCTAGCGCCCCGGACTTATCGCCGGATTCACGAAACGCCTTCACCAACGCAAGTCGCGCCAACAATCCGCCGCGTCCCGTCTCGATTCTCGCGCGCAGGAATTGCGCCGCCTCAGCCGCCCTCCCCTGCGCGATCAGTGTCTCAGCGCGTTCGAGCGGATCGTCCTCAATTGGCAAGCGTGCACTTGCCGTTGTTGAGTACGACAACATCGCGTTCCTTCAGCTTGGAGCGGAAGGAGACGACGCTGCCATCGACCCACATCTCGGTGACGATCGTCTCGCCGGGAAAGACGGGCGAGGAGAAACGCACATCGAAGCTGGTGATGCGCTTGGGGTCGTACTTTGCCAGCGTCGAGATGACCGCGCGGCAAGCGGTTCCGTAGGAACACAGGCCGTGCAGGATGGGCCGTGGAAAGCCGGCCATCTTGGCGACCTTCGGATCGCGATGCAGCGGATTGCGGTCGCCCGAAAGCGCGTAGATGAACGCCTGATCGGCGCGCGTATCGCACGCTTGAACGAGATCGGGTGCACGCGTCGGCAGTTGATGCGGCTCCGGCGCGCCATCCTTCGGACCGCCAAAACCGCCGTCACCGCGTGCGAACGTCGTCGAAACGAGCGTCGCGAGCTTGTCGCCCGTCGACTTCTCCTTGATGACCCGCTCGTTGACGATGACCGCGCCTTTCTCCTTGCCCTTGTCGAACACGCCGAGCACCCGTTCGTCCGAGACAACCTCGGCCGCCGAGGGCAGCGGCTTGTGGATCTGCACACGCTGTTCGCCATGCACGACCATGAGATAGTTGATGCCCGACATCGCCCGCCCGCCGCCATCGGATCCGCTTCTCGGCGTGCCGCGCGGAATGACGGTCGCGAATGTCGGGACGACTTGAAGATTGTTCTCGTAGGTGAAGGGAAGTTCCTGCTCATTCATCGGATCACGCTGGAAGCCGATCCCGAGCGCGTAGAGCATGACTTCGCGGTCGCCATAGCGCGCCTCGAGTCCGGTCGCTTTCGATTGCATCATTTGCTCATAGTTGATCGGCATGGCGTCCTCCGTCCGTTGTCTGGGCTATGCAAAGACTAAGTTAGAGGAAGGCTTGGCGCCAATAGTGCCGGCGTGGTTTGCTTCGTGCCGACGATGTTTCCTCGAGGTGAGCTTGACGGATCGTCCAATTGGATCGGGGCCGCGCGCCGGTCATGGCTGTCTCTGGGGCTGCCTGATCGCGGGCGCAATTGCCATCGCCGTTGTCGTGGCAACGATGAGCTACACCGGATGGTGGCTATTTTCGGGTTTCCGGAGCGACCCCGCTCTGCATGCCGTGATCGAAACCGTCAACAGCGATCGCATCGTCCGCGCTGTCCTCGGTGACCATGTCGAGATCACCAGCCTGGCGAGTTCGAGTGTCACGAGCGACACCGCGACGGGAACGCATGCTTCCTATGTCGCGAGGGTGAAGGGAAGTAAGGCGGAAGGGACCCTTGCGATCACGCTCGATACGGTCGCGGGCCACACCCATGTCACATCTCTCGTGCTGACGGGTCCAGACGGAAGCACATACGACCTCACGACGAGCCAACCCACGCCCCCGCCGGGGTCGATCTAGGAGCCCGGCTCAAACCGGGTTCGTCTGATAGGTGAGCGGAAGTTGGCCGGCGGCGCGCACATTATGCTCGACCGAAACGGCGGGCCCCTCGCTCCAGACCTCTGTCAGCGGCACTCCATGTTCCTCGATCATGAGCAGGGCGTGCTGGTAGCCTTCTGCGATGCACCGATCGAAGGCGCGCCAATCACGCAAACCGACGCCGGTCAGCGGCGGCTCGAACATATAGTTCGCCTGCTCGCGCACAATGCGACGTTGCGCTTCGGAGCCCACCGTGCCCGAACGCATCAGGATCGAGACGATCGACGGCGTTCCCGCCATGCGCTGGGCAAGGAGCCACCACCATGGGCGCTCGCCATAGCGGTCGTCGCGCGCCTTCAAATCGATTTCGCCGGTGACATCTGAGGCGATGATCGGCCCGCTCGAGCGCTGCGCCATCACGTCGACCGGCAGGTTGTTCATCACCCCACCGTCGACAAGAAGATGACCGTGATGCGTGACGGGTGGAAGAATTCCCGGCAACGCCACACTCGCCCGCAAGGCCCGCCACACCGGTCCTGCGCGATGCTCGTGGATTCGCCCCGTCGTCAGGTCGGACGAGACGCAGAAGAACGGTTTCGGCATTTCCTCGATGCGGATATCGCCGAAATTGTGCCGCAGCAAGTTCGATACCTTCTTGCCGCGCACCAGCGCGATCAATGGCAGGGTATAGTCGTTGAGCGGATTGCCCTCGACGAAGGCCGCGCGCATGCGCTCCGTAAGTTCCTCGATGCTCCACTCGCAGGCCAGTCCCGCCGCGATGATGCCGCCCATACTGGCGCCGCCGAGATTGTCAAACGGTACGCCTGCTTCCATCAGCGCCTTGACGACCCCGATATGGGCGAAACCGCGGGCACCACCGCCGGCGAGCACAAGGCCGACAGCTCGTCCTGAGACGAACCTCGCCAGGCGGCGAATGTCGTCGGGCCGTCCGGCGCGGACGTGGTGGTGCGATTCGAAGAGTCCGCTACGGACGGCGAAGTGTTCTGGCAGATTTTCGCTCTTGTCCGTCGGATGAAGCAGCAGAAGCTGCGGCAGGCCGCTGGCGCGTTCCTTGAACGCGGGCATGTCGGGCGTGAGTGCTGACAGGGGCTCGTCGACGCGGGCCAGCAGGAAAATACGATCCGCCTGCCTCAGGCACTGCTGCGTCCATGAGCTCCCGGGCGAATCCCCCCGATAGAAGACGATGTCATGGGCGAGTTCGAAATTGTTGAACCACTCGGCGGACTGATCCGCACAACTCGAATCAAGTACGGCGGCCTTGGAACCCATATTGACGAGGGCGCCGGCCAGGCGGTGCGCGATGGGCGACTGCTCAAGGCCCGGCTGCAGCGGCACGATGGCAAAGGTCTTGGGCCGCGCACTGTCGTCGCCGCTGCGCGTTGTGTCCTCCAGTCGCTTGACCAGAATTCGCATCAAGTTGAGCATCACGCGCGGGTGGCGGGAGATCAGCGCCTCGAATGCCTCGGGCGGCACGCGCAGCAACTCACTGTCGCGCATCGCGACGATCTGAGCACTGTGCTCGGAACTGCCGGATATCATCGACATTTCGCCGACCGTCTCGCCGGCCGGGATGTGCGCCACCAGGCGGCGCTTGCCGCGCTCGTCCTGCGCGAACACACCCAGGCTCCCGGTAATGACGAGGAAGACGGCGCGCTCGTTCTCGCCATCGCGTTTCAGCAGCATGCCGCCGGGCAAGCCGAACCAGTTGGCCTCCGACAAGAGCTTCTTCAGGGCGGCGTCACTCACATCTTCGAGAAGGCGGAAGCCGCGCAGGTGCTGACGCAGAGATTCCGGATAGACAGTGTCCGGTCCGATCTTGAAGGAAGACAGAAAGGCCATGTTCATCGCAGCAGGCTGCAAGCCTTTTTAACGCACCAGGCCGTCAAACTGCCATCCCGAAGGAAGGGTGGGACCCGGCGCCCGGGGCCCTTTGCCATGCGAACGTGTCGACCCACTGAACCGGCCTTCTTCGCTGATACGGGCGACACTCCCATACGCCAGTAAACGTGTCGTTAGCGTGAACGCTCGGTTCATCCACCGTTCAATCCTGCCCCAGGATTTTCCAAACGCTTGCAACGCTAAAGATCGTTTCGTCTCCGACCGTGAAATCCCCGCGAAAGAACATTAATGCACGGGTGCGCCGAGTGAGAACCGGCGCCACCTCCACCAGATCGCCGAGTTTGGCGGGCGCAAGAAACTGCATGTGCATGGTCATGGTCACACAGCTGGCGTGATCGCAAACATCCCAGGCTGCTTGTCCGAGCGCAGCATCGGCAAACGTCATCAACATTCCGCCGTGGATTACGCCACGCATATTGATATGCCGCTCGTCTATGACGAAGGCAAAACGACGCGCGCCCTTGACGCCGCGCTCGAAGACCGGACCGACATGGATCTCGAAGGGATCGATCAGCTCTGTCCTGGTGAAGCCGGCGGGCAGCGTGGTCATTGTTCGAGGATCTTCCAGAGGCCGGTGACCACGCCGAGCGTGCGCTCGCCGCAGACGAGTTCGGCAGAGAGAAAGACCATGGTTCGTGTTTCGCGCGTGACCCGCACGCGCGCGATGATCACGTCGCCCAGTTTTCCCGGTCCGGTGAAGTCACAAGTGAGCGAAACGGTGCTGCAGGTCTTGGCGCCGCTCACCGCGCGCGATGTCTGGCTCATGGCGATATCCGCGAACGTCATGAGAACACCGCCGTGCAGGCTGCCTGAGCTGTTCATGTGCTTCGGCTCGACGAGTAATCCGTAAAGGTGCGTCGCGCCCTCGCCTGGCAGACGCCAGAACGGGCCGGCGTATAAATTGAAGCCCCCGCGAGAAATGTTTTCCGCGCCGGGCGGGAGCGCAATCTGCGTGTCCGTCATCGCAGCCGTGGATAAGATGTTTCTGGGTGCACTGCAATATCGCCGGCTGGCCGCATTGGAAACTTCGCGTCGCCACACTAAAGTTGCAAACTCAAGCAAGATGCGCCAAGCGAGGGGTCACGCCAGCGCACGCGTTTCAGCAAGGTGAGGATATTCATGAAGACCAGTTTCGTTCGCGCCGCTTTGGTGGCGTGCCTGCTCGGCTCAGCCGGCGTCACAATCGGACTTCTTCCATTTGCGGCTGCGGCTGCCGAAAAGCCGGCGGCGCCGACCGAACCGAAAGTCAGTCCAGACGTCAGCAAGCTCCTGACCGCCGCCAAGAAGCTCATGGATGCGGGCGACTTCACCACCGCAAAGGCGACCGTCCTGCAGGCAAAGGCGCTGCCGAACAGAACGGGCATCGACGATTTCGAGATCACCAATTTTATGGGGAACATCGCAATCCATCAGAACGATCATGCGGCGGCAGAAGTCGCATTCACTGCCATGGCCGATTCACCCGACATGCCCGACAGCCAAAAGGCGGCGACGCTGCGTATCGCGGCGCTACTCGCGGTCGAGGCCAAGCATTTCGACAAGGGCATCAAGTACGCCAATGCATACAATGCATTGGGCCAACCGCCCGACGATTCCGTCCTGGCGTCGCTATCCGAGGCCTACTACTACTCCAACGATTTTGCGAACGCCGAGATCACCGCAAAAAAGGCGGTCGCGGCGGCAGAGCCAGGAAAGCCGCCGAACCAAAATGCGTTGGCCGTTGCCTTCGGCGCGCAGGTCAAGCTCAAGAAGCAGGACGAAGCGGTCAAGACGCTCGAGACCATGGTGGACTACTACGGCAAGCCCGATGACTGGGCACAACTCATCCGTGCAGCACTGGGCACTCCAGGTCTCAAGCCGAGCGATGATCTCAATCTTTTCCGCCTGGAACTGGCAAGCAAGGCAAGTGCTGAAGCTGACGACTACACCACGATGGCCGCAGTGGCGATCCAATTGGGCTATCCCGTCGAGGCGCAAGCTGCGCTCGAAGCCGGTCTCGCGTCGGGCAAAGTCAGCAACAGCGGCAAGGGGGCCGCTGCCTTGGCCAATGCCCGCGCGCGCGCAGCCAAAGACCGCACAACGCTGACGTCGTTCGAGTCGACCGCTGCGAAATCACCCAACGGCGAACTCGACATCAAGCTGGCAGAGACCTACTACGGCTATGGCCGCTACGCCGACGCCGTGACAGCTGCACGTCGGGGACTGGGCAAGGGCGGCGCCAAGGCCGACGCCAACGAAGCCAACTTGCTGATCGGCATGGCGCTCGCGATGCAGGGTAACAATGCGGACGCACAGGCTGCGCTCAACAACGTCAAAGGTACGCCGGCGACAATGAAGACCGCGCATCTCTGGAGCCTCTATGCCGGGCGCAAGTACGCGACGGCGGCTGCTGCGACGCACTGAACGAAACGGCGCCTGAGGTCGTGCTCCGGCGCCGCCGTCCCTTCGCCTTCCCTGAGGTCTTGTAGCCCGGTCTGCAACACCTACTTCTACTGTGCGAAATTTGGCGTCGCGCTAAGGGCGCCTGTCTGGAGAAGGGAACGCAATGCGCTTTCTGCAGGCATTCAAGCCGATCGGTCTCGACCTGCTTGCCACAATCTTTTTCGTCACGATCTTTTGGCTCAGCGGAAATATCGTTTTGGCGACCATGTTCGGGGTCGCCGCAGGCGTAGCGCGTTTCGCCTATATCAAGATCCGGAAGCAACCTGTCGGTGCTCTGCAATATCTGAGCGTCGTGCTTGTCGTGGTCGCCGGAGTCACCACGATCATCACCAAGGATCCGCACTTCGTGATGATCAAGTCGTCGCTGATTTCCCTTGCCGTCGCCGGCGTCATGTTGACCACGAATTGGATGGCGCCCTACCTGCCGGCGATCGTCACGGACAATATCGATCGCAAGATCATCCTATGGACGAGCAGGGGTTGGGGCATTCTGCAAATCGTGCTGGCGATCGCGAACGCATTCGTCGCCCTCACCTTCAGCACCAATGTCTGGGCCTGGTACGCGTCGATCGTGCCGACCAGCGCGCTGGTGGTCGCCTTCGCCCTGCAATACACCATATTTCGCGTACTGGTTGGCCGGAACATCCGCGCCCGAATGGCCCCGCAATCAGCCTAGCTTTGCTCGCGTTCGCCGGGCGGTCTATTTTGCCGCAATTGTTCAACGGAGATTGCCATGCGGGAAGCAGTCATCGTTTCGACCGCGCGTACGGGACTGGCGAAATCGGTTCGTGGCGGATTCAACTTGACCCATGGCGCCACGATGGGCGGCCACGCCGTCAAGCATGCGATCGCGCGTTCCGGCATTGACGCGAAGGACATTGAAGACGTCTTCATGGGCTGCGCGTTGCCCGAAGGCGCCACCGGGAACAACATCGCGCGCGCCTCGGCGATTTGGGCCGGTTGTCCGGTGACGACCGCGGGCACGACCATCAATCGCTTTTGCTCGTCCGGACTTCAGGCGATCGCCATGGCTGCGCAACAAATCGTGACCGAGGCGACGCCCGTCGCGATCGGCTCGGGCGTGGAGTCGATCTCGCTCGTGCAGATGGGAGGGATGAACCTCAATCACTTCACCGAGGAGCATCTCCTGCAAGTCAAACCGGCGCTTTGGATGGCGATGATCGAGACCGCCGAAATCGTCGCCGAGCGCTATCAGGTGAGCCGTGAGCGTCAGGATTCCTATGCGCTGGAAAGTCAGCGCCGCACGGCAGCGGCGCAACAGGCCGGCCGTTTCAAGGACGAAATCGTTCCGCTCGCCACGAAAATGAAGAAGATCGACCGCGCTACCGGCCAAGAATCCGTCGTTGATGTCACCGTCGACGGCGACGAAGGAAACCGGCCCGACACGACGCTCGAGGGCCTGAGCGCGCTCAAGCCCGTATTCAGCGGCGGACAACAGATCGCGCAAGGCAAATACATTACTGCCGGAAACGCCTCGCAATTCGCCGACGGCGCTTCTGCCGCCGTGGTCATGGAAAGTACTGAAGCGGCAAAACGCGGCATCAAGCCGCTTGGTATCTTCCGCGGTTTCGCGGTGGCCGGCTGCGAGCCCGATGAAATGGGCATCGGACCGGTCTATGCCGTGCCGCGCCTTTTGCAGCGGCACGGACTGAAAGTCTCCGACATCGATCTGTGGGAGTTGAACGAAGCCTTTGCCAGCCAGGTGCTCTATTGCGCCGACAAGCTGGAAATCGATCCGGCCAAGATGAACGTCGACGGCGGCGCAATTTCGATCGGGCATCCTTACGGCATGTCCGGCGCGCGCATGACGGGACACCTCCTGATCGAGGGTCGCCGGCGCAAGGCAAAGCTCGGCGTCGTGACCATGTGCATCGGAGGCGGTATGGGTGCAGCCGGCCTGTTCGAGATCCTGCAATAACATGCGCTCAGTTGTCCTTGCGCTCCTTCTCTTGACGTGTGCTGGGTGCGCCAGCATCGACGAGGCATTTCGGCCTGCGCCGCCCGATCCAAAAACGCTCATGCCGGCGCTCGAGCTGCGCATAGCGGTGTTGATCGCCGACGAACGCTCGCGGCTTACGCCTGCCGCAAAATCGCTGGTGATCGATCCGGAGCTTGGCGATATCGCGCGCAAGCGCGCCGCCGACATGGCGAGCAAGAACTATTTCGCGCACACGGCTCCGAACGGCGATACGTCGGCATCGTTGCTGATGGCTAAGGATGCGCGCTTTCAGGGACTGCTCGGCGAGAACATGGCGGCCCAACATTATTCGCCTGCTACAGGCATCGACGTTGATGCATTTGCCCGCCGCTTTGTCGCAACCTGGCTCGCCAGCGCATCGCACAAGGAGAATCTCGCCTTTCCGGATTACAACCGCACGGGCGTGGGGGCCGCCGTGAACGGCGACACGGTCTATGTGACGCAACTCTTCTCGACCGACCTGGGGCTTGGTCCGCATCAGGATGCGGCACCGCGTCCTGTGGTTACGCCATTGCCCAATGCCAAGGCGGCGCTCGTTCCATCACGGCCTTCGCGCGACTCTGAAGGAATGCACTGATGCCGGGCTCGCCAAGTCCCGAAGCGCCCATCGCCTCCTACGCGGAATTCTGGCCTTACTATCTGAGGGAACATTCCCGCCCGGCGACCAGAGCGATACACTTTCTTGGCACGGGCGCGGCGCTGTTTTGCCTTGGCGCGGGGCTCGTGACGGACATTTTTTGGTTCTTTCCCATGGCGCTTGTTGCGGGCTATGGACCCGCGTGGTTCGCCCACTATTTCGTCGAAAAGAACCGTCCTGCCACGTTCACCTACCCCGTCTGGTCGCTCGTTTCCGACTTCAAAATGGCCTTCTGCTGGATTGGCGGTCGTCTTAAGAGAGAAATCGAGAGAGCGGGCGTCGGCAATCCGACGCGCTAACCCCGAATTAACGCTGATGGTGCATTTTGGACGCCGGTCCGAATGGGCGTCCCAAGAGAGTTGTGAGTCGGCGTCCAAACCATTCTTTACACTATATGTTGCGATTAGTACTTTTACTGGCGGGTGTAGCACCAAGTGAGTCGAAATGCGGCCAGACATCCCTTGGAACGTTGCGGGCATCCCGATGGAGGCCCGCGAGGCTGCGAGGGCGGCCGCGCGCCGCGAAGGTCTCTCCGTCGGCGAATGGATGACACGGCGCATCCTGCGCAGCTTTTCGGACACGACTGAGGCACCGATGCGCGAGGCCTGGTCCACGAACGTCAGCAACTTCACCGCCGCAACCGAAGTTCGCCCGTCGCGCCGCGACACCGAAGAAATGCTTGCGCATGTGGCGCGCAGCGAGAGCGAAACGGGCGAAGTCTTTCGCCGCATAGAAGAACAGTTGCGCGGCGTAGCGCGCCGTCTCGAGGCCGCCGAGCGCAGCCAATCCGAAAACAATCGCGCCATGACGAAGGCCGCGAGCGAAATCAACGTCACTGCGCGCGAGCAGGCACAAGCATTTGATCAGCTCGGCAACAGCGTCATCAATCTCGCCGACCGTCTCGATCGCGTCGAACGTCAAGGCGCGAGCGAGGGACTGCGCGATGCCGTCAAGGGACTGCATCAGGGCCTGTCACGCCTGGCCGATCAGATCTCCGCCACCGCCACGCAATCCGCCACGCAAATTTCGGCGCTTGCGGGCAATCTTGAATCTGTCGCCGGACGGATTGGCGAGGTCCGCGCGGAAGCGGACAACACCCATCAGACCGCCGAGTTGCGTATGGCGCAGTTCGACGAACGCATTCGGGCGCTGGAAAACCTCGTGCAATCCGGCCACGCCGCCGTCGATCGCGCCCTAACAAGTCTCGAGGCGCGCGGCGCAGACGATACGGCGGCGATGAAGCGCGAAGCCGATACGGCAAGCGCGATTTCGCGCCTCGAAGATAGTGTGTCGAAACTGCGTGCCCCGGCCGCCGATCCGGCGCTCGATCGCAGGCTATCGGGCATCGAGCACACGCTCAGCGAGATCGCCAACCGCTTTGACCAGCCCAACAAGCAGTCCGACGCCATCGAGAATGAGCTTAGGCAGCTGGCGCAGCGGATCGAGGCCACTGAGACCGCCCAGAGAGATAGCGTCGCGCAGTTGCGCGCCGAACTGAATTCCGTATCGGGCCGCACCGTCGAGGCTGCGCCGCATCCCGCCGCCGAGGTCGTGACGCACCCCGTCGAAGAGGCTACCCCTCATCACATCGCCGAGACGATCGGTCCGATATCCGTCGTCGAACACCCGGCTGCCGCCGACGAGACACCGCCCTTCATCAACGTACTGGCGCCTGACGTCGTCCTTCCGCATGAGGAACGCAGCGGCCAGTTCTCGAACTTCGACGCTGCCGATTCGGCGCCACTCCTCGAAGAAGATGTTCCGGCCGAGCATGTGTTGCCGGCCGAGGAAACCGTTCTAGCAGACGCCGAACACGCGCCCGACCACACGGCGTTCGAAGCCGACCCGTTTGCTGTCGAAGCGGAAGCTCCGGCCGTCGAACCCGCCGCTCCGTCCACACCCGACTCCTATTTGGCTGCGGCCCGCCGCTCGGCGCGCGACGCCGCGGCCCAGGCTGAATCGGATCTTGGTTCGCGCATCGGCGGCTTTTCGTGGGGCTCGATCGCGGACGACGAGGAAGCTAGATCAAACACCCGCAAAACCTACTTCGTCGTCGCGATCATCGCGCTCGTTCTGATTCTCGCGATTGCCGCTGGAGCCTTCTTGAGCCAGCGCATCGGCACCGCCTCGCCCCGGTCCGCGGCCCCGCTCTTCCATCCACAAAAGACCGCGCCTGCTGCAAACGTTGCCGCGCCTTCCCAACGCGCAAGCACAGCGCCGGTGGTGAACACGGTCGTCGTTCCGACGACAGGCACGCCGCCAGTCGTCACTCCGGCCCAACCGGCCGGTGCCGCGAGCGCGCCGCCGGCGCAGGCCGCCTCGATCGCACCGCTCGACAAGTTGACCGCGCTCGCCAATAGCGGCAATGCGAAAGCCGAACTCATCGTCGGTCTGAAATATCTCGATGGCGATGGCGTCGCCGTGAGCGAAGCCGATGCTACAAAGTGGCTCGGCCGCGCCGCGCTGGCCGGCCAACCCGTCGCGCAATATCGCCTCGGCACATTGTACGAACGCGGCCGTGGCGTCGCAGCCGATCCGGTCAAGTCGGTTCACTGGTATGCGCTGGCCGCACAGGCGGGAAATCGCAAGGCAATGCACAATCTCGCCGTTGCCTATGCTTCGGGGACAGGTGTTGCGAAGAACCTTCCTGAAGCGGCCCGCTGGTTCGCCAAGGCGGCTGCGCTCGGTCTTTCCGATTCGCAATTCAATCTCGCTGTCCTGTACGAGCGCGGGCTCGGCGTGCCCCAAAGCCTGGTCGACGCCTATAAGTGGTACGCGATCGCCGCCGCGGCGGGCGATACGGAGTCCAAGGCCCGCATCGATGCTCTGGCGACACAGCTCAGCGCCGACGATCGCGCCGCCGCACAGCGTTCGGTCGATGCTTTCCATCCACAGCCGCTCGACGCCAAAGCGAACGTTCCACCGCAGCTGAGCGAAATCACGAATTAGAGTTTCGCACTTGAACGGTTGACCGCACAGCCTTCGGCGCGCACATTCGCATCAGGCTCGGGCCTGCCGGATTTAGACAGGTCCTTCATCTCCTGACCGTGTATTTGTCCGATCGATGGAAATCTATCTCCCCATCGCCGAGATGTCGGTTCATTGGCTCGTCATCCTTGGCATGGGTGCGGCGATCGGATTTCTCTCCGGCCTGTTCGGCGTCGGCGGCGGCTTTCTGCTGACACCCCTGCTCATTTTCTATGGCGTGCCCGCCTCGGTCGCGGTCGCCACCACGGCCAGCCACATCACAGCGTCGTCCATTTCGGGTGCCATCGCGCAATGGCGCAAGCGTGCGCTCGATATGAAGATGGGCGCGGTCATGGCTGCCGGCGGCCTAGTCGGCACGGTGTTCGGCGTGTGGTTGTTCGGCGTGATGCGCCGGTCCGGCCAGATGGACCTCGTCGTCTCGGCGAGTTACGTCATCCTGCTGGGCACGGTCGGCGGACTGATGCTGCGCGAGAGTCTTGGGGTGTTGCGCGCGGTTCAGAGCGGCACGTCGGCGCCCGCCCGCCGCAGTGGGCAGCATCTGTGGGTGCACGGTTTGCCGATCAAGATGCGCTTCCGCGAATCGCGACTCTATATCAGCGTCATTCCGCCGATCGTCATTGGATTCTTCGTCGGCGTTTTGTCTGCGATCATGGGCGTCGGCGGAGGCTTCGTCGTCGTGCCGGCCATGATTTACTTGCTGCGCATGCCCACCAATGTCGTGATGGGCACCTCGCTGTTCCAGATCGTCATCGTCACAGCAGCCACCACCGTTCTCCAGGCGACCAGCAATTTCGCGGTCGATATCGTCCTTGCCTTGTTCCTGATCCTGGGAGGCGTGATCGGCGCGCAACTTGGCGTGAGAGCCGGCGAGCGCCTGCGCGGCGAACAACTCAGAATGCTGCTGGCGCTGCTGGTTCTGGCCGTCGCGGGGCGCCTCCTCTTCAGTCTGGTGATCGAGCCGGGCGAGCTCTACAGCGTGACGACGACGGGGCCATGAAAAACGTCTTCACCCTTCTCGGCATTTGCGCGTTGTGCGCCGTGCCGGCGCTGGCCTCGGAAGATCTCGTGTCGGGCCTATCGCAAGACACGGTCGAAATCACCTCGAACTATACCGGCACCGACATCGTCGTTTTCGGCGCCATCGAGCATCTCGACGATACCGGCACCCACGACGTCATCGTCATCATCCGCGGACCCGACGCCGATATGACGGTGCGAAAAAAGGATCGCGTCGTCGGCATCTGGCTCAATCGCGATCAGGCCAAGCTACAGGACATGCCGACCTACTATTATCTCGCGAGCACCAGGCCGCTCGGCGATATCGCGGCCAAGGACACGCTCAAGCGCTACGGCATCGGGCTCGTCAACCTGCAGCCCGAACGCGTCTTCTCGCATCACGACCCCGAACCGTTTCGCCAGGCCCTCATACGTCACCAGGAACAGGACGGATTGTACGGCGAGGCCCCCGCAGCCGTGGAGTTCCTCAGTCCCGCCCTCTTTCGCGTGCACGTGCCGGTGCCGGCGACCGTCACACGCGGGCAATACAATGCCGAGGTCTATCTGTTTCGCGACGGCAATGTGATCAGCGCGCAATCCACGCCACTGTTCATCGATCAGACGGGGCTCGAGCGGCGCCTTTACAATCTGGCGCATGACTCGCCCTTGCTTTATGGACTCTCCGCCGTCCTCATGGCCGGCATTCTTGGCTGGCTGTCGTCGGTTGTCTTCCGACGCACAAACTGAGGCGTGCCGCGCGCCGCCACCGCGTAAACACGGCGACCTCCGAGCATGTAGGCTGCGAAGTCCGCCAAAAACAGCGCGGCAATGGCGTCGTCATCGACGTCCAAACCGCCGGCATAGGCACCAAACGCGGGCATTACCATGCGCGAGGCATCGCCGGCAAAGCAGCGGCGGCGAAGACTGCGGCCATGGCGCGTCACTGTCGCGCAAGGATGCAGGTGCCCTGCGATCTCGCCAGCTTGCGGCTGTCGCGCCGGTTCGTGGCGAAAGACGAGGCCGCCGATGGCGAGTTCCCCTGTGACGGTGCCGCCAAGCCAGGCGGGCGGATGCGGGTCGTGATTGCCCTCGATCCAAATCCAGTCGGTTCGCGCGACCTGACGGGCGAGTGTGACTTTGTCCTCTTCGTCGAGCCGGGTTGCGGCCTCGCCGTCATGAAAGGAATCGCCCAACGCCACCACGCGAGCCGGAGCGTAAGCACACATCAGTGCCTCGATACGATTGAGCGTCGTGCGCGTATCGTAAGGCGGGAGCAACGTGCCGCGTTTTGCGAAGGAGGAGCCCTTCTCGAAGTGGATGTCCGCCATGATCAGCGTCCGTTCGGCCGGCCACCAGGCGGCACCTGCGCAATCGAGCAAGAGGGTCTCGCTGTTGACCTCAACGAACATCTGTTCAGTCGACACGCATCGCTTCCTTGATCAGCGCTTCTTCCGCTTCGCGCAGAATATCCTCATGCGCTTCCCCGGCCACCATCTCCTTCGATATTTCGAGCAAAGCTGGAACTGCGAGCGGCGAGACCCGGTCCAGCCGTCTGATGACGATGCGGTTCTTGATGCGTTTCAAGGCTTGCGCAAGACGCGCGATGTCGAGCAGCCCGGTCCCGGCGTCCTCGTAAGTGGCGCGCAACAAGACGTGATCCGGCTCGTGCTCGCGCAGGACGTCATAGATCAGGTCGGACGAGAACGTCACCTGGCGCCCCGACTTTTCCCGGCCCGGATAGCGCCGCTCGATCAACCCTGAGATGATCGCGCAATTGCGGAAGGTGCGCTTGTAGAGATTGGATTCGGCCAGCCAGGCATCGAGATCATCGCCCAGCATGTCCTCGGCGAACAATTGCGCCATGTCGACCCCGCCCATGTCGCGCAACGCCCAAATCGCAAGCGCATACTCGTTGGCGACGAAACCAAGCGGCCGCATGCGCAGGCGTTCGAGCCGCCGCGTCAACAGCATGCCGAGCGTCTGGTGCGCGAGCCGCCCCTCGAACGGGTAGCACACCAGATATTCGCGCGAGCCGCGGGGAAACGTCTCGACCAAGAGCTGCCCGGGCTGCGGCACGATGGAGCGCGCTTCCTGGATCCGTAGCCACTCATGCACCGGATCGGGCAGCACGTGCCAACTCTCGGGCCGTGACACCATCTCACGCACGCGCTCAGCCAAAAACGTCGAGAGTGGAAACTTGCCGCCATTGTAAGATGGAATCTGCGCCAGGCTGTCGGTCGTCTTGGTGACATAAGCGCCATCATCGCGCATGCCTTCAAAGCGAAGCACCTGGCCGGAGAAGACAAAGGTGTCGCCCCGCGTCAGTTGTTCGACGAAATACTCTTCCAGTTGACCCAGCACGCGGCCACCCGCGCCCGTCGGTCGGCCCTTGGATTGCAGACGAATCTCCACCATCGGATCTTCGACGATGACGCCGACATTGAGGCGGTATTGCTGCGCCATGCGCGGATGGGCGATGCGCCACAATCCTTCTTCCGTCTTGCGCAGGCGCGCGTAACGATCGTAGCGCTTCAGCGCATAACCACCGGTCGCCACGAAGTCGACCACCGAATCGAAATCGGCGCGCGTGATGTGACCATAAGGCGAGGCGGATTTGACTTCGTCGTAAAGCTGGTCCGCGTCGAACGGCGTAGAACACGCCATGCCGAGCACATGCTGCGCGAGCACGTCGAGCCCGCCGCGACGCAGCCGCTCGCCATCGAGTTCGCCGGCCAGCACCGCATCGCGCGCGGCGTTGCATTCGAGCACTTCGAAGCGGTTGGCCGGCACGAGCAGAGCCTGGCTTGGATCATCGAGCCGGTGATTGGCGCGGCCGATCCGCTGCACCAGCCGCGCCGCGCCCTTGGGCGCGCCGATGCAGATCACCTTGTCGACCGCGCCCCAGTCGATGCCGAGATCGAGCGTCGAGGTGCAGACGACCGCGCGCAAGTCGCCCCGCGTCATCGCCGCCTCGACCTTGCGGCGCTGCCCCGGCGCGAGCGAGCCGTGATGCAGCGCGATCGAGAGATTCTGATCGTTGATGCGCCACAGTTCCTGGAATGTGCGTTCGGCCTGGCTACGCGTATTGACGAAGACGAGCGCCGTCTTCGACGCCTTGATGGCGTCCATCACGTCCAGCATGGCGTGGCGCGCGAGGTGACCTGCCCAGGGCACATAAGAGTCGGACGCACTGATTTTGATTTCCGGTTTTGCGCCGGATTGGCCGATCACGACTTCCGAAAAAGCCTCCCCGCTCGAAGGCTGCGGCACAAGGTATTTCCGCAGAGGCGCGGGATCGGCCACGGTCGCGGAAAGACCAACGCGACGGTGCGCCGGAGCCAGCGTCTGCAATCGCGCCAGACCGAGAGAAAGGAGATCGCCGCGTTTGGAATTGTGCAGGGCATGAAGCTCATCCAGCACGACGGTCCTCAGCGATGCGAACATCAGTTTCGCGCCCGGCGCCGCGAGCAAGAGCGCCAGTTGTTCCGGCGTCGTCAAAAGGATGTCCGGCGGCGAATGACGTTGGCGCAGGCGACGCGAATGCGGTGTGTCGCCGGTACGGGGCTCGGCTTTCACGGCTAGGCCCATTTCGGCAACCGGAATTTCGAGATTGCGGGTCACGTCGACGGCGAGCGCCTTCAGCGGCGAGATGTAGAGCGTGTGCAGCGCGCGCGGACGACGTGCGGGCAGACTGGCGAGTTCGATCAGGCTCGGCAGGAAACCTGCGAGAGTCTTGCCGCCCCCCGTCGGCGCGACGAGCAAAACGGACTTTTTTTGCGCGGCGTGGGCAATCAGCGCCAATTGATGCGCGCGGATCTGCCAGCCGCGCGAGGCGAACCAGGCGGCAAAGCGCGGCGGCAACACCGCCTGACCTTCGCCGCCCTGCCGTGCAAGGTGGAGAGGACCGGCTTTGGCCGCCTCGATCTCGTTCGCGACGCGATCGGTCCTGCGGAGCGAGGCGGTAAGTTTCGTTTGTGCCGTCATTCCTGTCGCTTACGCACCGTCGTTTTTGCCTTTGGACCCGGTTCGCTCCTACTGTGCCCCAAAGAACCCGGGAGGAACAGATCATGTACGACTTGATGTTCAAGGACGGCATCCTGAAGGGCAAGCGCATCCTCGTGACCGGCGGCGGCACCGGCCTCGGCGAAGTGATGAGCGAGGCTTTCGCGCAGCTTGGCGCCAGCGTCTACATCTGCGGGCGGCGCAAGGCCGTGCTCGACGAGACCGCCAAGAAGCTCGCGGATAAGACCAGGTCGAGCGTCAAGGGCATCGCCTGCGATATCCGCGTGGCCGAAGCCGTCGACGACATGGTAGCGCAGATCTGGGCCGACGGCGGCGCATTGAGCGGTCTCGTCAACAACGCAGCCGGCAACTTCATCAGCCGCACAAAGGATCTCTCGCCGCGCGGATTCAATGCCATTGCCGACATCGTCTTTCGCGGCTCGTTCTACGTCACGCTCTCCTGCGGGAAGCGCTGGATCGAGGGCGGCAACAAGGCGAGCGTGATTTCGATCCTCACCACCTGGATCTGGAATGGCGGACCCTTCACCGTGCCCTCGGCGATGTCCAAAGCCGGACTCAACATCATGACGAAATCGCTCGCGACCGAATGGGGCCCGCACGGCATCCGCTTGAACGCCATCGCGCCTGGGCCGTTTCCGACCAAGGGTGCGTGGGAGCGACTCAATCCTTCTGCCTCCGCCGGCTCCGGAGAAGCGCCGACGCGCTCTGCCGGTATGGCGCGCAACGGCGAGATGTTCGAGCTCGCCAATCTCGCGACGTTTCTGATGGCCGACGGCTGCGATTATCTCACGGGTCAGACGATCGCGATCGACGGCGGCATGCATCTCGCGGCCGGCGGGAACTTCGCGCGACTCGCAGCACTCGGCGACGCCGAATGGGAAGCGATCCGCAATCAAATTCGTTCCGCCAACGACAAGGACAAAGCGCAACGTTCTGTGTGAGCGAGATTTTCAAAAGGTCTCGCAAAACGCACAGGAACAGGATTTCTTTCGCGTTGACTCGGCCATCCGTTAGGCGGAGTATTTTTGCGACCGCGCCGCGGACGCACCGCCCCGTAAAAGTCGGGGCGAAAGACGGCGGAACCCGCGAGCGGCTGGTGAAACCGCAGAACAGGGAGTTTCCGCATGGAAAACACTCCACCGGGCAAGCGACCGGGGCTCTGCGTGCGCAGAGCCACAGCCGGTTGAGGCGCAAGACCGACTGCCGCCCTACAATCGAATCGGAATGACGCGAGCTTTGCTCGCAGATATGTGCCCGTTCTAACGGGACTAGAAAGCCCAGGCCCTCGTGCCGGGCTTTCGTTTTGTTGACAGTGCTGATCGGCTGCCCCAACGTTTGCGTTCCTGGGGGCCGCAAATGTCGCAAAATCGTTCAAACGAAGTGCGTTACCAGTCGATCGACACGGTGCGCGGCTTTGCCGTGCTTGGAATTCTTCTGATGAACATCGTGGGGATGGGGCTTCCTTCCTTCTCCTATCTCGATCCCACCTATGCCGGCGGTTCGCACGGCGCCGATCTATGGACCTGGGCGGTCAACAACGTGCTGACCGACGGCAAGATGCGCGGCCTTTTCACCATCCTGTTCGGCGCCAGCACCGTGCTCATTGCGCAGCGCGCCGAAGGCGGCCGGCCGAGCGCACTGCAAACCCATTATCGGCGCATGTTCTGGCTCTTCGTCATCGGCATGATCCACGCCTATCTTTTCTGGTGGGGCGACATTCTGGTTTGCTACGCGCTCTCCGGATTGTTCCTCTTCCCGGTCCGCAAGCTCGATCCCAAGTTTCTCATCGCGCTCGGCACGCTCATTCTCGTGATCCTTTTCGCCTATAACGCGATCGACGCCCAGCACCTCTACACCTTGCGCGCAGCCGCAACGGCGCCCGGTGCTTCCGCCACCGCGATCAAGGCATGGCAGGACGCTTCTGCTACGGTCGTGCTTCCGCCCGAGATGAAGGCGCAGGAACTCGCAGGCTTCGGCGGCGGCTTCATGGATGCGCTGCAGGCGCGGGCGCGCATGGCGCTGTTCCTGCAGTTGATGCTCAATCCGACCGACTATATGCCCGAGGCCGTCGGCAACATGCTGATCGGCATGGGCCTTTTCCGTCTCGGCTACTTCACGCTCGGCTGGTCGAACCGAGCCTATCTCGCGACGATCGCCTTCGGCTATCTCGTTTGCGTGCCGCTCACCGCATGGCTCGCCTATCTGACCTGGAAGAGCAATTTCGATCCGCTCGTCATTCATCAAATTGGCGGCTGGCAGCAGGGCACGCGGCCCTTCATCGCGCTGGCCCATGGCAGCGTCCTTCTCCTCATCGTACGCGCGGGTGCGTTGCGCTGGCTCATGGAGCGGCTCTCGGCTGCCGGCCGGATGGCGTTCAGCAACTATCTCCTGACCTCGATCATCACGACATTCGTCTTCTGCGGCTTCGGCTTTGGACTCTACGGCAAGCTCTCGCGTTTCGAACTTCTCTACGTCGTCGTTGGCGTTTGGGCGTTCATCCTACTGTGGAGCGCGCCATGGCTGGCGCGATTCCATTACGGGCCGTTCGAGTGGGTGTGGCGCTCGCTCGTGCGCTGGGAGACGCAGCCCTTCGTAAAGCGTGGAGTAAAAGCAGCCGGCGCGACGGCCTGATTAGCGCCAGCCTATGGTGGTTCCAGGTTCGTAGTCCGGCAATTCCAAATCTGGTTCCGCCGGTTCGCGACGAAACTTGATCGCCGGCCCGATATGCGGATTGCCGGACTCGTCGTGGAGCAGCATCGCGCGCGCGGCGGCGGTGGCATCACCGAAGCTTTCCTTCAGCGAACGGACGGGCGCCCAGCACAAGTCGATCGGTGCAAGGAACGTTTCCCATTCGGCCAGTGTCTTCGTCTTGAACGTCGCAGCAAAGTAGTCGATCAGCGGCTGCTGCGCCGTGCCCGGTTCGCCCTTGGCGACGGCGATGAAATCAAGCCGCCCCAGCGCGCGCAGGAGATTCTCGCAGAACTTTGCTTCGTTTCCGGCCAGCACGACGAACCCTCCATCCCCCGTTTCATAGATCCGGTTCATCGCCTGGCCGCCATAATTGCGCATCTCATGCGGCACGGGCGCACGATCCTCGCCGAACACGCTGCCGACGATGTTCGGCGTCCAGGCGAGCAACGAATCGTACATCGCAATGTCGACATACTCGCCCTTGTCGGTGCGTTCGCGCGCCAGAAGCGCCATCAGGATCGCCGACAACGCCGTCAGCGACGACGCCATGTCGGCGGCGACCAGGTTCGGCATGTTCGGCTTGCCGTCGGAAAAACTCCGCGACAGATCGAGCGTACCGGCCAGCGCCTGCACGCCCAGATCGTGCGAAGGCTTGTCGCGCAACGGCCCGTTCTGCCCGAACGCGCTGATCGAGCAATAGACGATGCGCGGATTGCGCGCCGCGATCGCGTCATAGCCGATGCCCAGTCGCGCGGTGACGCCAGGCCGAAACGCTTCCAGGATCACATCCGCCTCGTCGGCCAAACGCAGGAACGTGTCCAGGTCGTCTTTGTTCTTGAGATCGAGCGCGATTGAACGCTTGCCGCGCGCGATGTTGCGAAACCACACCGACGTTCCATCGGCCGCGCGCGTTCCCATGGCGCGCACCGGCTCGCCGGTGCCGTTCTTCGGCTCGACCATGATCACGTCGGCGCCGTGATCGGCCATGGTCATGGTCAGATGCGGCCCCGGCAGGAACTGCGAGAGATCGAGAACGCGAATGCCGGCGAGTTTCACGACGAGCCTTGCAGGAATTCCAATACCGCTTCTTTGTAGACCCTGTCGCCGACCGCGGTCATGTGATCGCGGCGCGGCACGACGACCGCGCTCCCTTTCGCGAACGCTTGCGCCAAAGGCTCCGGCGCGCCGGACTGGACGTCGTTCTCGCCGTCCACGACCAGCACGGGCGTCGAGCAACTGCCGAGTTGTTCGCGCGTGTACATGGTGCGGTCTGCGCCCATGCAGGCCGCGAGCGCCAACAAATCTTTTCCATCTTGCGAGGCAAAGGCGCGGAAAGCCTTTTCCGTCGGATCCGTGATCGTCGCGGGATCGCTCGCACGCAACGCGGCCGCGATGCCCTTGCGATGCGATCTCGGCGCGAAATACGTTTCGCCGATGCCGGCGACGACGGCGCGTGATACACGCTCGCCATGCGTCATGAGCAGGCCGACGGTCAGGATGCCGCCCATCGAATAGCCCATCACGTCTGCGCGCGTCAGCTTCGCGTCATCCATCACCCTCACGATGTCGCTCACCATCTTGTCGCCATAAGCAGCATCATCGTGCGGCTTGTCGCTCGCGCCATGACCACGGCAGTCCATCGCGATGACGCGAAAGCCGGCGCCGGTCAGCGTTTCGTACCAGCCGACATTTTGCCAGTTCTGCTTGCGATCCGAGGCGAAGCCATGGACCAGCACTATTGGTCTGCCCTCGCCCACGGAGTCATAGGCGAGCCTGGTTCCATCCTGTGTGAGCGCGAACTGTTCCATCAAACCCTCATGTTTCGACGACCTTCGCAAAGCTCCGGCAGACTGTCTATGATGCCGCGGCCGGCCGGAAAGATCCTGACATGTCACTGGAACTCTTGAAGAAAGACGTTTGCGCGGCAGTCGATGCGCTGGGTCCCGAACTCATCGGCATCAGCCACGCGATCCATGCCGAACCCGAACTTGCACTCGAGGAATTCCTCGCTGCCGCGCGCCTTGCCGACACCGTCGAAGGCCACGGCATCAAGACACAGCGCGAAGCCTTCGGCCTGCAGACGGCCTACGCCGCGGAGTTCGGCAAAACGAACGGACCCAACGTCGCGATCCTCTCCGAATACGACGCGCTGCCTGGCATCGGGCACGCCTGCGGCCACAACATCATCGCGACGTCCGGCCTCGGCGCCGCGCTGGCACTTTCGAAACTGAACGAGCGCTTGCCCGGACGCGTGCGCTATCTCGGCACGCCGGCCGAGGAGCGTTTTGGCGGCAAGGAGATCATGGCGCGCCAAGGCGCGTTCGACGGTTGCGATGCCGCGATGATGATCCATCCTGCCAACCTCAATCTCGTCACCATGCCATGCATCGCCATCGCCGAAGTCGAGGCGGTCTATCACGGCAAGTCGGCGCACGCCTCCGCCATGCCTTATCGCGGCGTGAACGCGCTCGATGCCGTCATCACCGCCTATCAATCGATCGCGCAACTCCGACAGCACATCCGCAATACCGAACGCATCCACGGCATCATCACCGATGGCGGCCTCGCACCCAACATCGTGCCTGAGCGTGCGGCCTGCCGCTTCTATGTCCGCGCCGCCGACGCGCACGAACTCGCGCCTCTGAAACGTCGCGTGCAGGCTTGTTTCGAAGCCGGCGCGCTCGCCACCGGTTGCCGTCTCGAAGTCGCGTGGGGCGATACCGACTATCTCGACATGAAGACCAACTGGCCGATGGCCGAACTCTACGAGAGGAACGCGATTGCGCTCGGCCGCGAATTCTTCGCCGTGCGCGAATTGCCGCCTGGCTATGCCGGTTCGACCGACATGGGCAATGTCAGCCACCGCGTGCCGTCGATCCATCCGATGCTCGGCGTCGCACCCGCCGGCGTGATCATCCACAATCCCGAATTCACGCGCTACGCGGCGTCCGACAAGGGCGACCAGGCCGTCATCGACGGCGCCAAGTCGCTCGCCATGACGACACTCGACTTGATGGCCGATCCCACGGCAATGGCGAGGGCGCGCGCCGACTTCGCCGCGACTGCCGAACTGTCGCAAGGCGCGCTCGCCAAATCGCGCGAACCGATGGCGCACGCGCATCACGGCGGTTGCGGTTGCGCATGAGTCTGTGGCTCGCTATCGCTGCCATCAACGGCGGCCTTGCCGTAGCGTCAGGCGCATTCGCGGCGCACGGCTTGCAAGGACGCCTCGATGCGCAGGCGCTGCAGACGTTCGAGACCGGCGCGCGCTACCACATGTATCATGCCCTGGCGATCGGACTTGCCGCGCTGGCCATGCGTGACGTGGCGGCAGGACCGGCCACGGGTGCCGCAGCATTTTTTCTCGCAGGCATTTTGCTCTTTTCCGGTTCCCTCTATCTTCTCGCCTTGACGGGGGTTCGCTCGTTCGGACTGGTCACGCCGTTCGGCGGTGTGTGCTTTCTCATTGGCTGGGGACTGCTTGCCTTTGCGGCAACGCGACTGAAGTTGTGACGGGTATGCGTGAAAAAATACTGGTGGCTGGATCGGGCATCGCCGGACTCGGCGCAGCGCTCGCGCTCGGCGGCGGTTCGCGCGACGTCACGATCCTCGATCGCGATCCGCCGCCGCCCGAAGGCTCCGCCGAAGACGCCTTCTACAATTGGGAGCGCAAAGGCGCGACACAACTTCGCCACAGCCACGCCTTCCTCGGCCGCCTGACGACTCTCATCCGCGAACGCTATCCCGACCTGATGGCCGAACTCCTGGCCGAAGGGACGCGCCTCTTCGGTTTCGCAGACGGGCTGCCGCCGCATCTCTTGAAGAGTTACGTGCCTGCACCTGGCGACGAGGATTGCAAGCTCCTTTTCAGCCGGCGCACGACGCTCGAGCTGATCATGCGCCGTTATGCGGCGAAGCTTCCGGGCATAACCTTTTTGCCCGATGCCGGCGTGCGCGGCCTCATCACCCGGCGCGAGAACGGCAAGTTCATCGTCGAAGGCCTCCATGTCGAACGGCAGGGCGCTCTGCAAGAGATGCGCGCGGACGTCGTCGTCGATGCGTCGGGACGCAACTCCTCCTTTCCGCAGTGGCTGCGTCGCGAGCACATCCTCGTCCATGAGGAGACGAGTCCCTGCGGCATTCTCTATTTCACCCGGCACTACAAGCTGCGCGACGGCCAGAGCGAGCCGCCGCGCGATGGCGCCCCGGGCGGCGCAGATCTCGGCTACATCAAGTTCGGCGTCTTCATCGCCGACAATCGCCACTTCTCGGTCACGCTCGCGACGCCCGAGATCGAAACCGAGATGCGCCTTGCCGTTGTCCGGCCGGAAAACTTCGATGCCATCTGCATGGCGCTGCCGGGTGCGGCGCGCTGGATGAATCCGGAACGGGCCGAACCCGTAAGCCGGGTCTTCTCCATGGGTAACCTTCACAATGTCTGGCGCCGCACGCTGAAGGACGGCGAGCCGCAGGTGCTCAACTTCTTCGCCATCGGCGACGCCGCGGTGCGCACCAATCCGCTCTATGGCCGCGGCTGTGCCGCCGGCTTCGTCAGCGCCCATGTGCTGCGTGCGGCCCTCGATTCCTCGCGCTCGCCGGCCGAGCGCGCCAAGATGTTCGACAAGGAGATCGAGAGCGTCATCCGGCCCTATTTCGCTTCTATGGTCGAACTCGACCTCAACGCCATCCGCCGCGCCAAACAGGAACGCGATCCGACGTACCGCCCGTCGCTGCGCGGCCGCATGACGAAGAGTTTCGCCGAAGACGGCTTGATGCCGGCACAGCGCGGCGACGTCGAAGTCAGCCGCGCCATGTCGCGCGTCTTCCACATGCTGGACGAGCCCACCGCGTTTCTTAAGCGTCCCGCCATCATGGCGCGCATCATGCGCGTCTGGGCGATGCCGGAAGCCGAGAAGCGCCGCCGTGGCTTTTACGCGCCCAAGGCCGGTCCCGACCGCGCCGGGATGTTGAAGCTTTTGAAAATCGCGGCGTAGATGAATGCAGCGAGCTCCTCATCCTTCGGCACGCTCAGGATGAGGATTTAATTGTGTCCCTCACCCTGAGCTTGTCGAAGGGCGAGGGACAATTTCAGATCGAGGAGTTGAACAAAATGGCTTCCTTCCCTTCCCCCAAGATGGTCAAGACCAACGGCATCGACATGGCCGTCTACGAAGCCGGACCGAAGGACGGCGTCCCCGTCGTGCTCTGCCACGGCTTTCCCGAACTCGCCTACTCCTGGCGTCATCAGATTCCCGCCCTCGCCGCCGCCGGTTTTCGCGCCATCGCGCCGGATCAGCGCGGCTATGGCCTGACCTCTCGGCCCGACGCCGTCAGCGACTACGACATGGCGCATCTGACCGGCGACCTCGCCGGCTTGCTCGACGCGCTCGGTCTCAAGGACGCGGTCTTCTGCGGCCACGACTGGGGCGGACTCGTGGTGTGGCAGATGCCGCTCTTCCATCCTAAGCGCGTGCGCGGCGTCATTGGCGTCAACACGCCGTTCCTGCCGCGCGCGCCGATCGATCCGATCGTGGCGATGCGCACCATGTTCGGCGAAGACATGTACATCGTCTATTTCCAGAAGCCCGGCGTCGCCGACGCGGCGCTTGCCAAGGATGTCGGCAAGGCGTTCCGCTTCTTCATGCGCAAGTCGGGCATGAAGGCGACGGAGTACGCCAAGCTCCCGGCCGAACAGCGCAACCTCGCACTCGTCAAGGCGTTGGAAGCCGACGAGGTCAGCTGGGGCGGCGGCGGCGCGCCGCTGCTCAACGACGAGGAAATGAAGTTCTTCGTCGACACCTACAAGAAGACCGGCTTCACCGGCGGCATCAACTGGTATCGTAACTTCTCCCGCAACTGGGCAAAGAGCGAGGGCATGGAGCAAAAAGTCCACGTGCCCGGCCTCATGGTAATGGCGGAGGACGACGTCGTCCTTTCTCCGGCGATGGCCGACGGCATGGAGGCGTATGTTCCCGATCTGGAAAAGGCCCTGATCAAGGATTGCGGCCACTGGACCCAGCAGGAACATCCCGACGAGCTCAATCGAATCATGATCGCCTGGCTGAAGAAGCGGTTCGGGTAAACCGCCGGTGGTCATGGCCCACCGGAGTGTGGGCTACCCAGGTGACGACAAGTCGAACGGCAATAGATTGCCCTGCGCTTTATCTTTCTACTTTGAAAACCGGCTTCAACTGGGTGGCCCGCATTTGCGGGCCATGACAGCGGTGGCTCAGTCGCGAGACACATGACAAACTGGCGCCATGTCTCAGTCGCCCGACGATGTCGACACCTTCTCCTACGCCGATCCGACCGATCCGCGGCTGAAGCGGTTCTTCATTCGTCTCGTCGAGCGGCTGACGGGACAGCCCTACCTCAAATGGCTGTACGAAGAGAACAAGGCGCATCCGGTGCCGGGGGAGAGTTTCTGGAAGGCGGCGATCCGTAAGCTGGAACTGAAGCTCGTCTTCAACGAAGACGAACTTGCCAAGTGGCCGAAAACCGGGCCGCTCGTCATCGTCGCCAACCATCCCTTCGGCGTGCTCGACGGACTGATCGTGTGCGAGATCGTCTGCCGCGTGCGCGAGGATTTTCGTGTCCTCACCAATGCGGTCCTGCTCCGCGCCGAGGAGGTCAAGGAGTTCCTCCTGCCCGTCGACTTCGCCGAAACCGATGAGGCGCTCAAGACCAACCTCCACACCCGGGCCGAAGCCAAGAAGTTTCTGCTCAAGGGCGGTTGCCTCGTCGTCTTTCCGGCGGGCGGCGTTTCCACCACACCCACCATCTGGCACAAGCGCGCCATCGATGCGGAGTGGAAGAACTTCACGGCGCGGCTGATCGCCCAGGCCAAGGCGCCGGTGGCGCCGATCTATTTCGCCGGCCAAAACAGCCGCCTCTTCCAGCTCGCCAGTCACGTGAGCATGACCCTTCGTCTCTCGCTGCTCTTCAAGGAAGTGCACGACCGCATCGGCAGCGAGATTCACCTTCGCATCGGCGAGCTTGTGCCGTATGAAAGGCTCGCCGGCATCAACGACCGACAATCCGTCATGGACGTCTTGAAGAACATCACCTATTCGCTCGGCGGCGCCGTGCCCGAGAAACTGCCCAAGTCGCGCGTCAAGCGGCCGCGCCGTCCCCCGGGTTCTGGGCTCTCGCCATGAACACGCGCATTCGCGTCGGCCTCTTCGTCACCTGCCTGGTCGATCTCGTCCGGCCGCAGGTCGGCTTCGCGGCGGTCAAGCTGCTCGAACAAGCCGGCTGCGATGTCGAAGTTCCGAACGCGCAAACCTGCTGCGGCCAGCCGGCGTGGAATGCCGGCGCCGACAAGGATGCCAACGCCATCGCGCGCAACGTCATCGCCGCCTTCGAAGGCTATGACTATGTCGTGGCACCTTCGGGCTCCTGCGCCGGCATGATCAAGCGGCACTATCCCGAAGTCTTCGAAAAAGATCCCGCCTGGCTGCCGCGCGCCCGCGCGCTGGCAGCGAAGACGCATGAACTGACCTCATTCCTCGTCAAAGTGCGCGGCGTCGAAGCCGTCAAGGCGAGTTTCGCAGGCTCCGTCTGCTACCACGACTCCTGCTCCAGCCGCCGCGAGATGGGCGTCGTCGCCGAGCCGCGCAGCCTGCTTGCCACCGTCGACGGGCTCGAGCTCAAGGAGATCTCGGACAAGGAAACCTGCTGCGGCTTCGGTGGACTCTTCAGCGTCAAATATCCCGAAATCTCCGAACGCATCGCCGACACCAAGATCGCCGACGTGCTCGCAAGCGGCGCCGAGACGTTGACCGGCGGCGACCTCGGCTGCCTCCTGCATCTCGCCGGGCGCATGCAGCGCGACGGCAAGCAGATCGCCGTTCGTCACGTCGCCGAAATCCTGGCCGGCATGGGCGACGAGCCGGCGCTCGGCGAAACGCGCAAATGAACCAGGACCCGCGCCAGTTCCCCAAAGCCGCGCGCGAGGCGCTGAACGATCCGATGCTCCGTCCGGCCCTCAACCGGATGAAGATGAACTTCGCGGCGCGCCGCGCCTATGGCGTGCACGCCTATGGCGACTTCGAAACGCTGCGCATGGCGGGCCGCGACATCCGCGAGTATGCCGTGACCCATCTCGACACGCTCCTCGAAACCTTCGAGGCGAGCGTCACTGCCAGGGGCGGCAAGGTGCATTGGGCAAGCGATGCCGAAGAGGCGCGCCAGGCGATCCTTTCCATCCTGCGCGAGACCGGCGCGAAGACCGTCACCAAGGGCAAGTCCATGGTGACGGAAGAGATTGCGCTCAATCCTTTCCTCGAGGCCAACGGCATCGTCCCGGTGGAAACCGATCTCGGCGAATACATCGTTCAGCTCCGTCACGAACCGCCGAGCCACCTGATTGCGCCGGCATTCCATCTCACCAAGGAGCAGGTCGCGGAAACCTTCCGTGAAGTGCACACCGAATTCGATCCCAACCGTTCGCTCGTGGAACGCAACACGCTGGTGCAGGAAGCCCGCGCCGTCTTGCGTGCCAAGTTCGAGGCGGCGGAGGCCGGCATCACCGGCGGCAATCTCATCACCGCCGCCGAAGGTGCTGCGATCATCGTCACCAACGAAGGCAACGGCGATCTGACGCGCCTTCTGCCTAAGACGCATATCGTCGTCACCGGCATCGAGAAGATCGTGCGCGACATGAACGATGCCTCCGTGCTTTTGCGTCTTCTGCCGCGTTCGGCGACGGGCCAGGCCATCTCCACCTATGTCAGCATCATGGCGGGTCCCGTAGGCGAACGCGACGAGCAGCGGAGTTTCCACGTCGTCCTCGTCGACAATGGCCGCTCCAAACTCATCGGCACCGAGGCGCAAGATGTCCTGCGCTGCATTCGCTGCAGCGCCTGCATCAACCATTGCCCGGTCTATGGCGCGATCGGCGGCCACGCGTATGGCGCCGTGTACATGGGACCACTCGGCGCGGCGCTTAATCCCGGCATGATCGGCGTTGCCGAAACCGGACATCACGCCAATGCCTCGACCTTCTGCGGACGTTGCGCCGAAGTCTGCCCCGTGATGATCCCGTTGCCGAAGATCATGCGCTACTGGCGCGCGGTCGAGCATGCCCAAGGCCTCGCGCCCAAGTCCGTCACCTTTGGACTCTCCGTGTGGGCCTTCGCGGCGAAACATCCCCTCCTCTACCGATTCGGCGCGTCGCTTCTCACGCGCCTGTTGAAACTCATGAGCCGCAATGGCGCCGTGCATTCGCTACCGCTCATGAAAGGCTGGTTCGCAGTGCGCGATTTTCCCGCACCCGCGGGCAAGACCTTTCACGAGCAATGGCAGACGCACCGATGAGCCGCGAACAAATCCTTTCCGCCATTCGCGCGCGCAAGCTGATCGAGGCGCCGGCGCCAAAGGCCTATACGGCGCCGAAGACCGAGGGCGATCTCGCCGAGGCGTTCGCCAAGAAACTCTCCGCGCAGCAAACCGACGTGCGCATGCTCGAGAACATGCGCGACGTGCCCGACGCCATCGCCGACATTCTGCGCGGCCGCAACATGGCGGCCGAGATCCGCATCGCGCCGGACTCGGAACTTGCTGCGCTCACTCTTCCCAATGTCGAAGTCAAGCGCGAGCCGCCCGGCCAGTTCGATGCCGCGGTGACCTTCGCCTCCTTCGCCATCGCCGAGACCGGCACGCTCGCCTATGCCTCCGGCAAGGGCAGCCCTGCGTCATGGCACTTCCGGCCCCTGCTCGAGATCGCCATCGTGCGCGCCGGCACGGTGGTCGGCGAACTCGAAGACGTTCTTGCGGCGCTCGAGGCCAAGGGCGGCATGCCCGCGACGCTTAATCTCGTGTCCGGCCCGTCGCGCACCGGCGACATCGAGCAGACGATGGAGCTTGGCGCGCACGGCCCCAAGGCGCTCGCAGTCCTGGTGTTGAAGACGTAGCCACACTTGTCATGGCCCGCGACTGCGGGCCATCCAGTTCGAGACCGGTCATGCGTCAACAGACTAGGCTGAGACCTTTCTGTATCAGTCCAACTTGGCATCACCTGGGTGGCCCGCACTCCGGCGGGCCATGACAAGTTAGATGAAACCGCATCTTTTCGAACGCACGTATCGGGATATAGCGCAATTGGGCATTCGACCGTGACGGTTCAAGAGCCGCCTAGAGTCTTACAAAATAAATCTCAGAAAAAATTCGCTGGCGAAAGTTATCCAACAGCGTGCCGAACGATGAGGCGCGGATTGCCTCTGGATTTACACCGCAGTGAACGCGAAAGTGTTGGATAAGCCTCAGCGCGGGATGTAACCCAGGATCTGCGCCAGCATGAAGCCGCAGACGGCTAAGACCGGCGACAACGCCATGAACATCACGACGAGACCGAGCGCGGTTGATTTACCGCGTCTCAGCGCGGGCGCGAAACTCTGGCCTGGAACCGCATAAGCTACCCGCATCACACCGAACCCCTCGATTGCGGCGATTCGAAACGCTCGACCGCCTTCTCATAAAATTTGATTCAATCGATTGCGTTCTAAGGACGCGTGTACATGGGCGCGCAAATTTTCAGAAAGCTTGATTTAAACTTTCGCATTCGCGCGCGGATTGGCGGTCGTTTGATGGTGACAACGGAAATACTCAATGACCCTCATCCTGAGCTTGCCGAAGGACGAGGGGCGGCTCAGTGTCGACGAATGCAAATATACGTCTACATGCTCCGGTGCAGCGACGGTTCTTACTACGTTGGTCTGACAAGGGCGGGGTTGGAGCAGCGCCTCTTCGAGCATGCGAGCGGCACGTTCGAAGGCTACACTTCAAAACGGCGTCCCGTAACGCTCGTCTGGAGTCAGCATTTCTTGAGCCTGAACGATGCGATCGCGTGCGAGCGTCATCTGAAGGGTTGGCGCCGCGTTAAGAAAGAGGCCCTCATACGCGGCGACTACGGAGCGCTGTCAGCTCTCTCCAGGACCGCGCGCCCTCATCCTTCGGCAAGCTCAGGATGAGGTTTGGTGTTAGTCCCTCACCAAGATGAGGTCGCTCTACGCAATCCCTAGTTCGCGCTTGGCGAAGTCGCTCGCCGATTTGTAGTCGGCCTTGCCGTTCGGCGCGCGGAGATTGACGCCGGCGATCAGGATGTGCTTCGGCGCCTTGTAGCCGGCGAGCGCGTCGTGCACGTGCTTGCGCATCGCCGCCTCGTCGAACGCCGCGCCGGCGCGCAGCTTCACCACGCCGGTGATGGCCTGGCCCCATTTCTCGTCGGGCACGCCCAGCACCAGCGCGTCCTCGACGCCAGGATAGGTCTTGAGCGTCTCCTCGACTTCTTCGGGAAACACTTTCTCGCCCGCCGTGTTGATGCAGTTCGAGCCGCGGCCGAGCAGCGTGATGCGCCCGTCCGCCTCGACGATGGCGTAGTCGCCGGGAATCGAAAAGCGCCGGCCGTTCAACTGGCGGAAGGTGCGCGCCGTCTTCTCGTCATCCTTGTAGTAGCCGATGGGAAGAACGCCGCCGACCGCGAGGCGGCCGGACTTGCCGCTGCCCGGTTCGATCGGCTGATCGTTGTCGTCGATCACCATGGCGTTCGGACCGATCATGAAGGACGCGGTCTTGGGCTCGACACCCTTCTGCGCCACCGACGTGCCCATGCCGAGCGCTTCGGTGGAGGCAAAGGCATCGGTCAGCGTCGCCTGCGGCAGATGTTCGAGCAGGCCATGCTTGACCTCCGCGCTCCACATCGCGCCGGACGAACCGATGGCGACGACGCAGGAGAGATCGTACTTGCCGGGGTTCTCCTCGAGCTCGCGCAGCAAGGGCTTGCCGAACGGATCGCCGACGATCGCCATGTTGGTGACGCGGTTCTTGTCCACCGCGGTCCAGATCGCGGCGGCATCGAGATGCTTGTTGTCGACGGTGACGACGGCGCCGCCCGTCAGCAGCGTCGACATGGTGCCGAAGAAGCCGGTGCCGTGCATCTGCGGACAGGCTGGCAGATAACGCGCGTTCATGTCGCCCGCCGCCTTCACGAAGGCGACGATCTCTTCGACCGTTTCGGGAAGCTTGCCGGTCGCAATGAAGATGCGTGCCAGCAGCACGGTCGAAAGATCGCCCTGGGCGTACATCACGCCCTTGGGCATGCCGGTGGTACCGCCGGTGTAGACGATGACCTGGTCGTCGGGCGAACGCTGGATGTCGAGCTTCTTGCCGTCGCCGCTGGTCGCGAGCTTTTCGTATGGTGTGGCGAAGGGCGCGACATCGGGCGTGCCGACCTCGACGAAGAGCTTCACCTTGCCGAGCTGGTTGTGGATCTGGGCGACGGCGTCGCGGAATTCGCGCGCATAGACGATGACTGTGGCGTCGGAATTGTCGACGATGTAGCGCACTTCCTCCGGCTTGTAGCGGTAGTTGACGTTGACATGCGTCATCCGGCCGACGAAGCAAGCGCCGGTGAGTTCGCCATACTCGATGCCGTTGCGCATGTAGAACGCGATTTTGTCGCCGGGCTTGGCGCCGCGCGCATGCAGGTTGCGCGCGAGATTGTTGCGCCGTCGCGTCGCTTCGCCCCAGTTGAGCTTGCGCTCGCCATGCACGAAGGCCGGCGCATCGGGCGCAACGACGTCCGAGACGGCATCGACGATGTCGCCGAAATTGAATGTCATATCCCTGCTCCGATTATCCCAATTCCTACATTCTTATTTCGTCATGGCCGGGCTTGACCCGGCCACCCATCACGTCCGCGTCGGCGGACGAAATGGAGTCATTGGTGCGCTGAAGCGCACCAGATGGGTGGGCGGCTCAAGGCCGCCCATGACGAGTGGAGGAGTTCCATCCCAAACACCTTCAATTCGTCTTGCCGACCGCCTTGATCTTGCTGACCGAGATGTTGTCCGCCCAATGCGAGTGCTCGCGGCGGCGGAAGTGCTCGGGCCGATCCTTGAGATAACGCGTCGACAGCCACAGCCGCTTCAGATGCCGCTTGTAGCCGTTTGCGATGTCGTCCTCATATTCCTGGCGGCCATGCAGCACATGATAGTTGTCGATGAACTGCATCTCGCCGGGCGCCAGGTCCATGTAGACGTTGAAGCGCGGATCGCGCGCCATCTCGCTGACCGTCGCAAGCGCCTCGCGCGCGGTGGCGGAAAGCCTTGGCGCCTCGGCATGTTTCTGCGAGGCCAGGATGTATTGCGGGATGAAGCGGACGAAGAGCCGGTCCTGATGCTCGGTGAAGACCGGGAACATGTAGTAGGGCTTGGAGCCCTTGGCCTGCTCGCCACGCGCGTCGTACGGCATCGGCTCGTACAAGGCGGCGACGAGATCAGGCCGCGTCTTTACGAGTTCGTTGTAGATCGCCACCACATTGGCGACGCAGGACAGCCCGCCGACCTTCGCCTTGCGCAAGCACATCAGCCCGATGATGTCGGCGCCGTCGGTGTGATAGTCGAGCGCGAGGCCGCCGATCTCGTTGCCGCGCAGCGTCGGGTCGTCGAGGCGCTTGCCCTGGTCGGTCACGTCGCCCATCACGTGGCCGTAGTGATTCTGCGGCCAGGGATCGCCCAGGTGGATGCCGATGCCCCAATAGAGCATGGTCAGATCGTCGTCGGAGTATTTCTCGGTATCGAGGGTGCGGATGCGCACGAAGCCGCGGCCGTCGATCAACTCACGCTCGACGTTCTTCAGCTTGGCGGCGAGCGCGTCGAGCGGAAAACGCTCCAGCCCGATGTCGAGCAGATTTTCGGAGTGCGCCTTGGCGACGGCGAGCGCACGGTCGAGCTCGCGCTTGTCCTCGTCGGTCAGTTCGAGCGTCCAGGCGCTCTCGTCCTGAACGTCTTCGCGATGCCAGTCGACATGGGTTTCGAGCGGCCGCGGATTGAGCTTGACGTCCATCCTCGACTCCTCAGTTCACGGGCGCGGGCTGCGGACCACGGATGAGCTTGCCGGGCAGCGCACCCGTCGGCTTGCCTTTGCGGTAGATCACCTCGCCCGAAACGATGGTCGCCTCGTAGCCCTTGGCGCCCTGCAGCAGGCGCTTGCCGCCAGCCGGGAGGTCATACGCCATGCTCGGCGCCTCGACTTCGAGCGTGTCCATGTCGATGACGTTGAGGTCGGCCTTCATGCCGGGCGCGATGACGCCGCGATCGTTGAGGCCGACGGCGCGCGCCGTGTCGTGCGTCTGGCGCTTGACCAGGAAGCCGAGGTCGAAGCGGCCCTTGGCGCGGTCGCGGCCCCAATGCGTCAGGAGATAGGTGACGAAATTCGCGTCCGAAATGATGCCGACATGCGCGCCGCCGTCGCCCAGCCCCATCACGCAATCTTTGTGGGCGATCATCTCGCCGCAGGGATCGAGATTGTAGTCGGCAAAGTTGGCAAAGGGCGCGAACAGGAAGGCGCGGCCGTCGTCCTCGAGCAGCAGGTCGTAGGCGATGTCGGCGGCGCTGCGGTTGGAGCGCGCCGCGATCGCCGCGATGGAAGTTTCCTTGGCCGGCTCGTAGTTCGGCGGATTGCCGAGCGGGAACATGCGCTCGAACGCCATGATGCCTCGCGCCAGGGGATGCGCGCGCTCGCGTTCCGCACTTTCCGCCAGGATCGCGGCGCGGAAGGCAGTATCCCGCATCGCCTTCACTTTTTCGGCGAGCGGCTTGTCCTTGATCGGCTGGAACGCCGCGTGCGTGATGAAGGGATTGATGGTGCCCTGCAGCCCGAGAAGCACGCCGATGGGTCGCGGCGCAACCTGCGCCTTGATCGGGAGACCGGCGTCGGACGACTTCTCGATCAGTTCGAGAATCTTGCGCCAGCCCTGCGACGATGAGTGCCCCTGCGCCAGCGACAGCGTCAGCGGCCGGCCCGAGCCTTCGACGATCCGACGGATCATGCCGAATTCCGTCAGCATGTCGGGCTGGTTGAAATCCGAGATCATCTCGAAGACGCCGGTGCCGGCATCCTTCATGCCCTGCGCGATGCCGACGAGTTCGGCTTCGGTGGCGCGCAGCGACGGCGTCGGATCGCCTTTGACCGTCTTGTGGTTCAGCGTGCGCGAGGTGGAGAACCCGAGTGCTCCGGCGCGCATGGCATCGGCGGTCAACTCGCGCATCTGCGCGATGTCGTCGTCGGTCGCGGCTTCAAGCTTGGCACCGCGCTCACCCATCACATAGACGCGCAAGGCGCCATGCGGCAGCTGGGCGGCGATGTCGATGTCGTGCGGCCGGGATTCCACCGCGTCGAGATATTCGGCGAAGCTTTCCCAGTTCCATTTAAGTCCTTCGTGCAGCGCGGCACCCGGAATGTCTTCGACGCCTTCCATCAGCTCGATCAGCCGCTCGCGATCCTTGACGCGCACCGGCGCGAAGCCGACGCCGCAATTGCCCATCACGACCGTGGTCACGCCATGCCAGCTCGATGGATTGAGCCTGGGGTCCCACGTCGCCTGCCCGTCATAGTGGGTGTGGATATCGACAAAGCCCGGCGTGACGAGCTTGCCCTTGGCATCGATCTCTTCGCGACCGCGGCCGACAATCTTGCCGATTGCGGCGATCTTGCCGTCCTTCACCGCGACGTCGGCGGTGACGAGAGGCCCGCCCATGCCGTCGGCGACGCTTCCATTGCGGATGACGAGATCGAATTCGGCTGCCATGGCGTCCTCTTATTCTTAAGTTTGTTCTTTTGTGCGAACGGTTGCCTCTGACCGGGCAATGTCAAGCTTAGCTCACCCTAAGCGCCCCAGCGCCTGTACCACCTGCTCGCCTTTTTCCAGCGTTACCATGTGTCCGGCTTCCGGCAGCGAGACGAGTTCCGCGCCGGCAATGCCCTTCTTGAAGGCGTGCGCATAGGCCGGCGGAATCAACTTGTCGCTGTCACCCCAGATCAGGACCGTCTTCGCCTTGATGCGATAGAGCCGCTCGGACAAGCCGCGATCGGGCACCGGGAACAGGATCTTGCCCGCCATGCCGAGCTGGCGCGCATTGGTGACGAGATAGGTTTGGAGGAATTTGGGGTCATCGAGCTGCAATCCCGCGGTCAGCATCGCCGTGCCCGCCTCGACATTGTGGAAGAGGAGCTGCGGCATCTCGAACGGCATGGTCGCGAAGAGATCCGGGATGGGATAGGCGTCGAGCCACAGGCCCGCCGGGCAGATCAGGCCGAGCCTGGTCACGTCGTTGGGCGCGATGGCCGCCATCTCGGCTGCGATCATCCCACCCATCGAATGGCCGACGAGTATCGGGTTCTTCAGTCCGAGCGCCTCGATCACGTCCCAGGTGTGGAGCGTGAAGTCGAGCATGTCGCGGATCGAATGACATTCCTCACTGTCGCCGTAACCGGGAATGAGCGGCGCATAGAGGTGATACTTCGCCGCGAGCTTGGCGAGGAACGGATCGGCCGTGGTCGCGCCGCCGGCGCCGTGCAGGAAGACGAGCGGCTGGCCGCTGCCGCCTTCGATGTAGCGCACCGGCGTGTGATGGGTTTTGACGGTTTTCAGTTCGAGAGACATATCGTTTTCACTTTCGTATCGGGGTTCGCCATCCATCCTTCGGCAAGCTCAGGATGAGGACCGAGAATTGGCCCTCACCCTGAGCTTGTCGAAGGGCGAGGGCCACTCTCGGTGTGTTCAGCGTCCAGCGCCGACGCTTTCGAGCGCCTTGGCCTCGCTCGGCAGGCTGCCGGGTTTGACCTGCTTGATCGGGTGACACCAGAAGCGCTCGTCGTTCTTGAACTCCGGGAACATGTTGCGAAGTTTCGGGATCACTTTTTCGGCGAACAGCTTCGTCGAGTACATGCACTTCTCCTTCGGCATGTTTCCGACATGCATGAGGCAGAAGATGTTGCCGACGTTCAGCGACTTGCAGAGTTCCTCCATGCGCTGGCGCACCGTTTCAGGCGAGCCGGCGATGACATGGCCCTCTTCCGTCAGCTGCTTCCAGCTCAGATCGGCGTAGCCGCCCTTGGGCGGCGCGTATTGCGACAGCGCGCCGGTCTGGATCGTCTTGATGGTGCGATAGCCCGGGGCATCGGCAAAGCCCGGATAGACGTGCAGGCAGCGGTTGTAGAAATAATCGACATGCTCCTTGTACAGACGTTCGGCTTCCGCGTCGGTGTCGGCGACGCAGATCGTCTGCGCGAAGCCGGCGCGATAGGGCGAGCGATCCGGCGCGTTGCGTTCAGTGACGCGCTTCCAATAGCCGTCCATCAACGCCTTGGCGCGGATATAGCCGCTGAACGACAGGTAAGAGTAGGAATAGGTGTTGTCGATGCAGAAATCGTAGGTCTCGACCGAGCCGCCGCCGGGAATGTGGATCGGCGGATGCGGCTGCTGGATGGGGCGCGGCCAGATGTTGACGTGACGCAGTTTGGAGTAGCGCCCGTTCCAGGCGAAGGGTTCGCGCGTCGTCCACGCCTTGATGATGAGATCGTGCGCTTCCTGATACTTCTCGCGCGTCAGGGCCGGGATCTGGCCGTAGCAGAAATTGGTGTCCATCGAGGTGCCAACCGGGAAGCCTGCGATCAGACGCCCGCCCGAGATGCAATCGAGCATCGCGAATTCTTCGGCGACACGAACCGGCGGATTATAGAGCGCGATGGAATTGCCGAGCACGACAAGACCGACATCCTTGGTCCGGCGCGCCAGTGCGGCGGCGATGATGTTCGGGCTCGGCATCAGGCCGTAGCCGTTCTGATGATGCTCGTTGCAGCCGATCGCGTCGAAGCCGACCTCGGCGGCGTACTCCAGGAGATCGAGATAGGTGTTGTAGACCTCGTGGCTCTTCACCGGATCGAACAGCTTCTGGTCGATGTCGACCCACACCGAACGGTTCTTCTCCCGGAAATCATCGGGCAGATAGGGCCATGGCATCAGGTTGAACCATGTGAACTTCATGGACGGGCTCCCGCGGTTTTATCGATGGCTGTTGAGGTAATCCTGACGAAATGTCAGGGCATTGGCAATTGGCCCTGTGCCGCAGGCGTTTTTTCGACGTTACGGCGACACATTGTTGCCGGTAGAAGTGAGTCGCAGGCATCCCCTCCTCCAATGTCATGGCCCGCAACAGCGGGCCATCCAGTTGGGGCCGCTCACGATCCGAAGCCGAGACGCGACAAGCATGGTGATCTGCAACTCACTTTGAACGATGGAATTGCATCACCTGGATGGCCCGCTGTTGCGGGCCATGACAAGTGGCGGCGGGCTGGGTTTAACTCGCGAGCTTGAACGTATGCGCCGGCGCGCTTGCCAGCGGTGCCGCGAGTTCGAAGTGCAGACCGGCGGAGCTGGGGGCGCACGCGACGCGTTTTCCACTTGCCAGATGAGTCGCGTGTGATACCGACGGAACATCGTCGCCTTGGACCACGAACTCCGCTGCGGCCGGAGCCTCCAGCAGATGCACATATAGAGCGTCGGCCTTGCTCGTGAACCGCACGTCCACGCCACATTGGGTCTTGCCGTCAAACCGCGACCAGGGGCGCGTGCCGTAGATGCCCTCGCTGTTCGCCTTGAGCCAGGCGCCGAAGCCCTTGAGCCGCGCAATCTGCTCGTCCGGAATCTGTGCGTCCTCGCCTCGCGGACCGACATTGAGCAGGAGATTGCCGTTCTTCGAAACCGTGTCGATGAACGAGCGCACCAGCGACTCGACCGACTCGTAATCGGCGTCCGTGTCGCGACGGTTGTAGCCGAAGGAATGGCTCATGCCGCGTGTCGCTTCCCACTTCTTTGCCGAGATGCGATCGAAGGCGGCATATTCCGGCGTGCGGAAGTCGCAGTGCGGGGGCAGTTGCGGAACGACGCCGCGGCTGGCCGAGGCTTTCATGCGTTCCTTCAAGACCGCGTCGAGCGCCCGGCGCCGTTCGGGATCGCGCAAGCTTTCGCGCTCTGTCGTCATCGGCAGCCAGCGATCGTTCACCACGCCGTCCGGGATCGTGTTGTAGTAGTCGGCGAACAGCGCGAGTTCGGGTTCGAGCGGCGCCGGCCAGGAAATGTCGTTCCACAGGATCGACGGCGCATAGCGTGCGATCAGTTCGCGCGTCTGCGCTTCGGCGTAAGCGGGATAAGCGCCGCCCGGAGTCGAGCCCATGAAGTCGGCCATCGTGCGCAAGGGCTCGCGATTGAACGTCCAATCGACGCCGCCGGAATAGTAGACGCCGAACTTCATGCCCTTGTCGCGCACAGCCTTCGCGAGCTCGCCGACGATGTCGCGCGCGCTCGTCCAATCCCTCTGCTCCGGATTGTTCACCGCGCTCGGCCACAGGCAGAAGCCGTCATGATGCTTAGTGACGAGCACGACATATTTTGCGCCGGCGTCCGAGAACTGCGCCGCCCATTCGTCCGGCCGCCATTGCACGAGGCCTTTCAGGAATGGTTCGCGGAAATTCTCGTAAGGCGCATTGCCATAAACTTCGGCGTGATGCTTCGCACTATCACTTTCGGGCACCTTGATCGCATTCCAGTACCATTCGCAGTACGGCGTTTGCGCCACCGCGATGTCGTAGTTGGTGCGGAAGTTTTCGGCGATCGAGCCGGACTTCGCGGCGAACGCCGGAATCGAGAACAAGCCCCAGTGGATGAAGATCCCGAACTTGGCGTCCTCGTACCATTGCGGCACGGGATGCGCGTTGACCGACTCGAGCGACGGTTGGTACATGGGGCGACACTAGCAGCCGCGCGCCGCCGCTCAATACGTCATCAACCTCCGAAGATCTGCGTCAGCATCATCGCCGATACCACGCCGATCGGCAGGATGCCGAAGATAACCAGCGTCACCGCAAGCGCCAGATCGCTGCCGGCATCGCGGCGCTGATAGCGCGATGCGGCTTTGGACTTCGGTGGGCGGCGAGACATCAGGCAACTCCTTCTGGTTCCCTGAGTTGGAGATGGCGTTCGTCGGTTTCAAGCCAGATTCTGTCAGCAGCATGTCGCATGACGCGTGCAGATTGGACGCGCAGTGAGCTGTGTTTTCGCGACTTTTCCGCGGCGCTTGCAGCGATTGACCGGAATAACCCGGAGCCTGATAAGGTCTACGGGTCAGCCATGCACATCGCGCTTTACAGATCTGCAGCCTTCAGCCTCGCGCTCGCCGCGATGCTGCTGCGTGCGTTGGTGCCGAACGGCTGGATGCCGAGCGACCACATTGGCGGCTTCACGATCTGCTCGGTCGAGCGCGGCCATCACAGTGGCAAGCCGACACAAGGCGAAGAACGCACCCACACGCCCTGCGCCTTCGCCGCAGCGTCAACTCTGGCCCCGCTAACATCCGCCAGCTTTGTCTTTGGCGCGTCGACGGCGGCCTTCAGGATCGCCGCAGACATTTCCGACAGAGAAGTCGTCGCCACGGCGACCCACCGCCCGAACGCGGCTCGCGCCCCTCCCGTATTCGCCTGAGTGTGTCTTCCGACGCCCGCGCGCCCCGCACGGGCATGACGTCATTCATGCGAAAGTTTGCTTCATGTCCCTGTTCCCGTTGCGCCGTCATGGCGCGTGCCTCGCCCTGACGCTTCTGCTTCTGCCGCAAGGTGCAGCCGCGCACGGCATTGTCGGCGCTCGATTCTTCCCGGCGACGATCACGACCGACGACCCCTTCGCCGCCGACGAATTGGCGCTTCCGACGATCACGCTCGGCAATCACGAGGAGGATTATACCTTTGAGTACAGCAAACGCCTGTTGCCGCAGATTTCGGTTTCGTTCGGCGGAGGCTATGTCAACGCACATCCGCCGGGGGAGGCCGTGCAGTCGGGTTGGCAGAATCTCGAGATCACGCCGACCTGGCAATTCCTAACCGCTGCCGACTCCGAATTCGTCGTCTCGGCCGCGATGAGCTTCGAGCTCGGTGGCAGCGGCTCGCGCGCGGTCTCGGACACGTTCACGACCTACACGCCCAAGATTCTCTTCGGCAAAGGCTTCGGCGATCTGCCGGATTCGTTGGCGCTGTTGCGCCCGCTCGCGGTCACCGGCGTCATCGGCTACGCAATTCCGGGAACGAGCACTGTCTCGCGGTCGATCGAATGGGGCGGGACTGTCGAGTACAGCCTCTTGTATCTGCAAAACAATGTGCGCGATCAGCATCTTGGCGCCTTCGCCGAACGTCTGACGCCGATCGTCGAGTTCGCCTTCGAATCGCCGACCGATCGAGGTGGCGGCGGAACGACGGGAACGATAAACCCGGGCCTCTTCTGGTCGGGGCAATGCACCCAGATTGCGGTCGAGGCCGTGGTTCCGCTAAACCGAAATTCGGGCGACACTGTCGGCATTAAGGCGCAGCTGCACTTCTACATGGACGACATTTTCCCGGACTCGCTCGGCGCGCCGCTCTTCGGACATAGGCCATGAAACTGCGCACTTTGAGCCTTGGTCTCGCCCTCGCCTGGATTGCGCTTCCTGCGCTGGCGCACGCCTTTCTCGAACGCGCCAGTCCGGCAGCGGGCGAGAATGTGCGATCCAGCCCGGCGAAAATCGAACTGCATTTCAGCGAGGCGCTTGAAGGTGCCTTTAGCTCCATTGCCGTTACGGACTCGGCAGGGCTCGATATGTCCGCCGGCCCGAGCGTGGCGAATGGCTCCGCGCTCAGCCTGCCGCTGAAGAACTTGAAGCCTGGGCGCTATCGCGTCAGCTGGCATGCCGTGTCGATCGACACGCATCGCAGCGAAGGCAAATACAATTTCCTGGTCGCGCCGAAATGAAAGCGATGCTGGGAGGCCTCCTGATCGCGTCTGCTCTTATCCAGCCGGCTGCGGCGGCGCCGACGATCACGGTGAGCGATGGTTGGATGCGTGCGCTACCCGGCGGGCTTCCCGCCGGCGGTTACTTCACCCTGCACAATCCGACGGCAAAGACGCTGACGCTTCAGTCGGCGTCCTCGCCGGCGTGCGGCGTGCTGATGCTGCACAAGTCCGACACGATGGGCGGGATGGCCACCATGGCCAATGTCGACAGCATCGATGTGAGGCCCGGCGGAACGCTGGAGTTTTCGCCCGGCGGCTTTCATCTGATGTGCATGAAGCCGATGCTCAAGCCGGGCGACAAGGTCAGCGTGACGCTGCATTTCGCCGGCGGCACGCAAGTCAAGTCCGATTTCGCGGTGCGCGGAGCCAACGGCCGGTGAGCGCGCGGGCGATGAAGGGGCACGCGTCGTGACGGGTCTTTTCGCCATCACGCGCGCACTGCACTTCTTCAGTGCCATGACGTTGTTCGGCGCCAGCGCCTTCGGTTTGGTGCTGCGCTCCAGGCTGCAGCGCGAGACGGGCTTGCCGCGCTCATTCTTTGCGCTCTGCGCCGCTGTTGCGCTCCTCACCACGCTGCTCACCCTCGGTTTCGTCGCCGACCAGATCACGGGTACCGCCGACGCGATCTTCGATCCCGCGTCGTGGGCTGCAGTCGCAAGCGACACGCTCTACGGCGAGTTGGCGCTCGTGCGCGCGGTTCTCTTCCTGAGTTTTCTGTTGTGCGTGTGGCTTCGTCCAGAGTGGACGCTGCGCTCCGGCGTGATCCTGGGCGGGGCCGCGCTCATTCTGCTCGGCCCGACGAGCCACGCCTCGCGCGCGGTCGCGTCACAGTATGTCTTCCTGCTGGCCGCCAACGACTCGGTGCATCTCTTGGCAGGCGGATTTTGGCTCGGCGGCCTCGTTGCACTCCTGCCGGCGACGCTGGCGAAGCCGCGCGACGTTCCAGAACTGCTGACGCGCTTGCGACTGTTCTCGGCCTGGGGCATGGCGGCCGTCGGTGTCCTGATTCTCGCAGGTAGCGCGAACGCCGTCGCGATTCTCGACATGCAGGGCATGCGCTGGTCCGAAAGCTATCTCGACTGGCTGGCGATAAAGCTGGTGCTGGCAGCGGTGATGATCGCGCTCGCGCTCACCAACCGCTTTGGGCTCATGCCCGCGATCGCGCGCGGCGACAAGGAAGCCGGAGAAACCCTGCGCTGGACGTTGTTTGCGGAACTTTCCTGCGCCGCGTTGATTCTGCTGGCAGTCGGGATTTTGGGGCTGACCGCCCCGATGCAGATGTGAACGGCGCCGGACTCGCAATTAGTTTCATCTGAAACTATATTCTTCGCGACAAAACGGAATCGCGAGGAGGCCGGCATGGCGCTTTGGGACAACCCCATCGGAACGGACGGATTCGAGTTCGTCGAATACACCGCGCCCGACGTCGCCGAGCTCGGCGCGCTGTTCGAGCGCATGGGATTTCGCGCGGTCGCGCGTCACCGTTCGAAGAACGTCACGCTGTTTCGCCAGGGCGAAGTGAACTTTATCGTCAACGCCGAACCCGACAGCCACGGTTCGCGCTTCGCCCGCGAGCATGGCCCGAGCGCCTGTGCCATGGCGTTTCGCGTCAAGGACGCGCCCAAAGCTTATGCCAAGCTGATCGAACGCGGCGCCACACCGTTCCACAACCAGGTCGGACCGATGGAGCTCAACATCCCGGCCATCGAAGGAATCGGCGGCAGCGTGATCTATCTCGTCGACCGTTATGGCGAGCGCTCGATCTACGACGTCGACTTCGTGCCCACAGATGCGGCGAAGGGCCTGGTGCATGACGGCGCGGGACTCACCGCGATCGATCATGTCACGCACAATGTCTTTCGCGGCAACATGGACAAGTGGGCCGGCTTCTATGAGACACTCTTCAACTTCCGCGAGATTCGCTACTTCGACATCGAAGGAAAGCTGACCGGCCTCAAGTCGCGCGCCATGACGAGCCCTGACGGCGCCATCCGCATTCCGATCAATGAAAGCTCGGACGACAAGTCGCAGATCGAGGAATATCTCCACGCCTATCACGGCGAGGGCATCCAGCACATCGCGCTGGCGACCGAGAACATCTATCGATCGGTCGAGACGCTAGCGGCGCAAGGCGCGCAGTTCCAGGACACGCCCGACACCTATTACGAACGGCTCGACAATCGCATCAAGGGTCACGGCGAGGATGCGGCGCGGCTGAAGCGCGATCGCATCCTGATGGACGGCGAGAAGGGCGATCTGCTGCTGCAGATTTTCACGCAGAACGCGATCGGGCCGATCTTCTTCGAGATCATCCAGCGCAAAGGCAATCAAGGCTTCGGCGAAGGCAACTTCAAGGCGCTCTTCGAAAGCATCGAAGCAGACCAGATCAAGAGAGGCGTGCTCAAGGACACGAGTGCAGCATGAGCAAAAACTGGATCGAATTTCCCCGCACCGAAGGCGAAACCTCGAAACAAGCGCACGCCGATCTTCCGGCCGGAACGTTCGAGCGCGAGATCGGGCGTGACGGCTTCTTCGGACCGGCGGCCCACATCTATCATCGCCACGCGCCGACCGGCTGGACGAGCTTTGAAGGGCCGATGCGGCCGCGCGCCTTCGACGCGGTGAAGGCGGCCGATCTCTCCAACGAACCGTTCGGTCCGGTGCCGCTGCTGAGCAATGCGCATTGCCAGATTTCGATCTGGCGTCTCAACGAAGCCATGCCGCATCTGATGCGCAATGCCGACGGCGATCTGTTGCTCTTCGTGCATGAAGGTGCCGGCGAGCTCTTCTGCGACTTCGGCCACCTCTCCTATCGCGACGGCGACTACATCCTTCTGCCGCGCGGCACGATGTGGCGGCTGGAGCCGAAGGGAAAGACCGTCGGACTGATGATCGAGGCGACCAACGGCAGCTACAAGTTGCCCGAGCGCGGCATCCTCGGTCCGCACGCGATCTTCGATGCCGCCGCGCTCGAAACGCCGAAGCTCGATGCCCTCTTCAAGGCGCAGCGCGATGGCACGTGGGCGGTGCAGGTCAAGCGCCGCAACGCGCTCTCAACCATCACCTATCCGTTCAATCCGCTCGACGCGGCAGGCTGGAAAGGCAATCTCTCGGCGCTGAAGCTCAACTGGCGCGACATCCGCCCGGTGATGAGCCACCGCTATCACATTCCGCCGAGCGTGCATTCGACCTTCGTTGCCGACCGCTTCGTCGTCTGCACCTTCGTTCCCAGACCGATCGAGAGCGATCCCGGCGCGCTCAAAGTGCCGTTCTTCCACTCCAACGACGATTTCGACGAGGTGATCTTCTATCACGCCGGCGAATTCTTCAGCCGCGACAACATCAAGCCCGGCATGGTGACGTTCCATCCGTCGGGCTTCACCCACGGGCCGCATCCCAAGGCCTTCGCGGCCGGCGCCAAGGCAGCGAAGACCATGACCGACGAAGTCGCGGTGATGATCGACGCGCGCGACGGCCTCGACTTCGCACGCGGCGCCGAGGCGACGGAAGACAAGGCCTACGCCGACAGCTGGAAGGCGAAATGAAACTCGCCTCGCTCAAGGGCAGTCGGGACGGCGCGCTCGTCGTCGTCTCGCGCGATCTGGAGCGCCAGGTCGCGGTACCGCATATCGCGCCGACACTCCAGGCGACGATGGATAATTGGCATGACTGCGCACCGCGCTTGATGCGCGTCTACGAGCTTCTGAACGATGGCCAGGCGGATGGCGCAAAGCCGTTCGATCCGAAGAACTGCCTCTCGCCTTTGCCGCGCGCCTATCAATGGGCGGATGGTTCGGCCTACGTCACCCATGTCGAGCTGGTGCGCAAGGCGCGCGGCGCCGAGATGCCGCCCTCCTTCTGGACCGATCCGCTGATGTACCAGGGCGGCTCGGACTGTTTCCTCGGCCCGACCGATCCGATTGCAGCCGCGGACGAAGCCTGGGGCATCGATTTCGAGGCAGAAATCGCCGTCATCACCGACGACGTGGCGATGGGCACCGACGCGATGCATACCGGGCGGCACATCAAGCTCCTGATGCTCGTCAACGACGTCTCCTTGCGCAATCTCATCCCGGCCGAGCTCGCCAAGAATTTCGGCTTCTTCCAGTCGAAGCCGGCGAGCGCCTTTTCTCCGGTCGCCGTGACGCCTGACGAACTCGGCGAAGCCTGGCAGGAGAGCAAGGCGCATTTACCGCTTCGCGTTAGCCTCAACGGCAAGACCTTCGGCGCGCCCAACGCCGGCGTCGACATGACGTTTTCGTTTGCGCAGCTGATCGCCCATGCCGCGAAGACGCGCGCGCTTGGCGCCGGCTCCATCGTCGGTTCGGGAACTGTTTCCAACAAGCATGGCGATGTCGGGTCCTGCTGCATCGCGGAACGGCGCACGTTGGAGCAGATCGAGAAAGGCGCGCCGGTGACGCCCTTTATGACGTTCGGCGATCGCGTGCGCATCGAAATGCTCGACAGCCATGGCCGCTCGATCTTCGGCGCCATCGACCAGGAAGTGGTTCGCTATGAAAAATGACTTCGCGCTCTACGGCTATTTCCGCTCGTCGGCTGCGTTTCGCGCCCGCATCGCGCTGAACCTCAAAGGTATCGAGCCCGAACTGCGTTTCATTCACCTGCTGAAAGAGGGCGGGCAGCAGCATACGGCGGAGTACAAGACACTCAATCCGATGGAGTTGATCCCGGCGCTGGTGCATGACGGCCAGCTCATCACCCAGTCGCTCGCCATCATGGAATATCTCGACGAGATCGTGCCGGAGCCACCGATCCTGCCGAAGGACGCGCTCGGCCGCGCGCGGGTGCGCGAGATCGCCTGCGTCATCGCCTGCGATATCCACCCGGTCAACAATCTCCGTCTCGCGCAATATCTGAAGCGCGAGTTCCACATCAGCGATGAGCAACAAGCGAACTGGCAGCGGCACTGGATCACTCTGGGCTTCGAGGCACTCGAGAAGATGCTTTCCCTGTCGAAGGATACGGGGACGTATAGCTATGGCGACTCGCCAACCGTGGCAGACATCTGCCTGATCCCGCAGATATTCAACGCGCGACGCGTCAATCTCGAAGTCGAACGCTATCCCACCCTGTCGCGCATCTTCGCGCACGCCATGCAACATCCCGCCTTCGACGCAGCCCAACCGAAGAACCAACCCGATGCCGAGTGAGCCGGCGCGCAAAAGAACGTCGCAGCGGCTCGACCTCGACCGTTTCATCCCCTATCGGCTTTCGGTCCTCACCAACCGCGTTTCCAGCGCCATTGCGCGGCAATACTCCGACCGTTTCGAGCTCACCATTCCGGAGTGGCGCGCCATGGCGGTTCTGGGCGGTACGTCTGGCCTCTCGGCCCGCGAAGTCGCCGAGCGGACGGCCATGGACAAGGTGCAGGTCAGTCGCGCCATCGAGAGCCTGATGCGCGCGCGCCGCGTGCAGCGCGAGGCCGATGCCAGTGACGGGCGTGTCATGCGCCTATCGTTGACCCCAAGGGGCCGCGCCATCTACGACGAAGTCGTCCCGCTGGCACTGCACCTGGAGGAGACATTCCTTTCCGCCCTCGCCCGTGACGAGCGCCGCACCCTCGAATTGTTATTGGATAAGCTCTCGCGACAGGCTCGATTGCTCGCTCCCCGCAGCCAATAGGTTAACGCGATCCCTCAAATTCGAAGCATCGCGTCAACCGCGCCTTAGAATTACCTCGCCAAAATGCCAGCGACTTCAGCGGGAACGTCCGCCGGGAGAGAAGTGGCGATGGATGTTGCCGGAGCGGACAGTCTAGCCAAACCTATGTCCGAAGCGGCGCCGGACAGGCGCTCGCTGGCGCATGGCCTCGTCCTTTTCTTCTTCTATTGGGCGCTTTACGGATTGAGTCTGCTCGGCGCCGTCGGGTCGTTGCCGCTGCCGACGAACCTGCTCTTCTCCGTCCTGAATGGCGTCTTCATCGCCATGCTGTTCATCATCGGACACGATTGCTGCCATGGCGCCCTCGTGCCCGGCCGCAGACTCAATCTCTGGCTCGGGCGAATTGCGTTCGTTCCCATCGGCCATTCCGTCAGCCTCTGGCGTTTTGCGCATAACGGGCTGCATCACAGACGCAACAATCTGAGCGGCGTCGATCCGGTGTGGGCGCCGATGTCTCTTTCCGATTATCGCAACGCGTCAACGGCACGACGGTTGCTCGAGCGGATCTATCGCGGCCCGCTTGGCCCGGCGGTTTATTACTATGGCGGGATCTGGGTGTCGTGGATGCTGTTTCCGCTCACGCCGCAGACGCTCAAGCGCTGGAAGCAGCATCTGCCCGACACGATCTTCGTCGTGGTGGGATTCGCTACGCTCATCGCAGCCACAGGTATTCTCGGCCATTGGCTGGCGCCGGCTCGGCCGCTGTGGCTCGAGATTGCGCTCGGTTGGGCTTTGCCGTTCGCGGTGTGGAATTACCTCGGGGCGCTCAGCTTCTATCTGAACCACACCCATCCCGACATTCCCTGGTTCGACAACGAGAGCGATTGGCAATCGCATGGCGGCGGCATCAGCGGCACGGCGCATGTGAAGATGCCGATCGATCTCTTGCCCCTCTACTCGGCGGCGATGGCGCATACGGCGCATCATGCCGATCCACTGACACCGGCCTATGATCTTCCCGAGCACCAAGTCGTGCTCAAGAGGCGAATTGAGAACCAGACGACGGATTACATGCTGTCGTTCGGCGAATATCGGCGCATCGTTAAGATCTGCAAACTCTTCGACCATGAACGCATGTGCTGGACCGACTTTTCCGGCAATCCGACGACCAAGCGCCTCGCTCCCGCGACCTCCTGAACCGCCCTCGACACTGGCGGCTTCGAGCCCCGTATGGTAAAGAAAAGGTTAATTCCGCCAGCGGATTAACCCGGCCCAAGGCCGGGCGCCCTGGCGCCTGGAGTCGCTTGGGGATGATACCGGCTTCGCAGCTTAAATCGGCGTCGGACTACATCGCGGTCGTGCGCCCGCTCCTGCCGCGCGAGGCGTTCGAGCCCGAACCCCGGCACGTGGTCCGGATCTTCGCCCATCTCGTGATCATCCTCCTCGGCTATGTCGTCCTGCGCGAGACGAGCCTTTGGTGGGTTGCTGTGCTGACGGCGTTGATCGTCGGACACAGCCAGGCATGCCTCGTCTTCCTCGCGCACGACTTGAGCCACAACTCCATCCTGAAGGACGTCGGCGGCAAGCGCGCGCTGGAGCTTGTGATCTGGGGCTTGAACCTGATCCCGCCCGCGCTTTGGCAGCGCGTGCACAACCAGACGCATCATCCTGAGACCAACACCTTGCGCGACACCGATCGCGTCTATCGCCCGTCGGAATCGACGACGGCGACGTGGCTCTACATGCGCCTCTTTCATCCCAATCGTCAGACGCCGTTGCACCATCCCTTCGTGCTGTTCCATTTCGTGACCTATATCATTCGCCACCTGACCGCAGCACTGCTGCCGGGCGATCAGAAGCCGTCGATCGTCACCTACAAGCCGCGCTACACGCCGGCCTTGAAGCGCAGGCTGCTTTTGGAACTCGCGACCATCGCCGTCTTCCAGGTCGCGCTGTTCACTTTCCTCGGCGGCAGCTGGTGGCGTTATGTGCTGGCGGTTCCGGTGCCGCTGCTCGTCGCGTCGTCGGTGGCGATGATCTACATCTTCACGAACCACTTTCTCAATCCATTGTGCGAGAAGGCGGATCCGTTGATCGGCGCGACGTCCGTCGAGGTGCCGAAATTCTTCGACTGGCTGCACGACAACAACTCCTATCACACCGAGCATCATCTGTTTCCGAGCATGAATCCGCGCTTTTATCCGATGGTTTCGGCGCTGCTGACGGAGCATTTCCCGGACCGCTACAACCGTCTCGCCATCGGCGAAGCCTGGCGGCGCATCTGGCTGCATGACGAGTTCATCGGCGATCCGGACTCGCGCGAAGCGCTGGCGGCGGCGCCGCTTGCCGTTCCGGCGGAATAATCTCGCCCAAGGAGACTCTCGTGGCTATCCGCATCGGCATTCTGGGCGCGGCAAAGATCGCGCCGCCCGTCGTCATCAATACCGCGCGCGACAATGGCGATTTCGAAGTTATCGCCGTCGCCGCGCGCGATCCGGCACGGGCCAAGGCGTATGCCGAAGAGCACAAAATCCCGAGTGTCGCCAAGGACTATGATGCGCTCGTCCGCCGCGACGATGTCGACCTCGTCTACAACGCGTTGCCGCCGGGCGGACACGCGCGCTGGACCATCGCGGCTCTCGAGGCCGGAAAGCATGTGTTGTGTGAGAAGCCGTTCGCGATGAGCGCGGCGCAGGTCAAGCGCATGAACGAGGCCGCGGCGAAATCCGGCCGCAAGCTGGTCGAAGCTTTTCACTATCGTCATCACAATGTGATGAAACGTGCCGTCGAAATCGCGCGTTCGGGCGAACTCGGCAAGGTCGTGCGCGTCGATGCCGACTTTTCGGTGCCGATACCCTATCGCGAAGGCGAGTTGCGCTGGACGCGCGAACAGGGCGGCGGCGCGCTGATGGATCTCGGCTGTTATCCCATGCATGCGCTGCGTTCGGTGATGGAAAGCGAGGCCAAGGTCAGAAGCGCGAGCTGCGCGCTGGAACACGAGGTCGACGTCACGACGAAGGCGGCGCTCGATTTCGCCGGTGTGCCGGCGACCCTCACCTGCTCGATGAAGCCCGAACGCTTCGGCGCCACGCTCAAGCTTGTGGGCGAGAAGGGCACGCTCGAAATCCAGAACTATGTCGCGCCGCAGATGGGCTGCCGCTTCACGGTCAAGGTGGGCGGCGAGGAGCGCAAGGAAGCGACGGACGGACCGGCGACCTATGTCGCGCAACTCGCAGAACTTGGCGACGTGCTCCTGCGCGGCAAGCCGCAGCTCATCACGGCGGCGGATTCGCTCGGCAACATGACCGCGATCGATGCCGTCTATGCCGCCGCCGGCGTGGCGCGGAATTTCGCTTAGCGCTCCGTCGCCTTCAGCAGCTCCGCAAGATAGCCCTTCCACACGGCGGCCCAGGTGTGCGTACCGTGACCGTGCGTCTGATCGCTGATCGGGATGAGCACGAAGCGCGCGTGCGGGATATCCCTGACCATCGTTTCCGCGATGCCGAGTTCCGGCGGATTGATGAAATCGTCCGCCGAATTCACCCACATCACTTGCGCCTTGATCGTGCCGAGCGCGACGGACGGATCGTAATTGCGCGAGGCATCGACCTGATAGAGAAAGTCGTTGGCGTCGAGCGTCGCCAGATCCTTCGCGATCGTGTCGCCGACATAGGCATCGGCGGCATCGCGCGACGGCCAGGTCTTCTGCATGAGCAATGGCGCGCTGCCGGCAATGACAAGCAGGTCCGCCGCCGCGCGCAAACCGGCGAGCGGCTCGGTCGCATATTCGCCGCCGTTCCACGCCGGGTCGTTCTGGATCGCGTCCATCGTCATCTTCCGCCACATGCGGTTGCGGCCGGCGATCTGGACCGGCAGGCACGCGAGGGGCATCAGCGCATCCATGAACTCGGGATAGGTCTCGCCCCAGACGAAGGAGTGCATGCAGCCCATCGACGTGCCCATCACCAGGCGCAGATGGTTCACGCCGAGCCCTTTGGTCACGAGCGCATATTGCGCGGCGATCATGTCGTCATAGTCGTAGTGCGGAAAATGCGCGTGCAGTCCGTTGCTCGGCTTGGACGACTTTCCATGACCAATGCCGTCCGGAAGAATGATGAAATACTTCGCCGCATCGAGCAGGCCGCCCGCGCCGAACAAGACGCTGGAGAATTGCGGTCGCAGGAACTGGTGCCCGTCGCCACCAGTGCCGTGCAGAATGAGCACCGCATTGGTCACACGTCCTTCTGCGTCGCGCGCGGGCGCGCCAAGCGTCGTATAGTGGAGTCGGAGATCCTTGAGCGTCTCGCCGCTCTTGAACACGAAATTCTGGACAGTGAAATCGCCTTCTGTTGTTGCCGGTTCCTGCTGTTCGGCGGCTGTTGCGCAAACGCTTCCCAGGGCAAGCAGCACGGCGACGACGATGGATCGGATCATGGAGCCACTCGCTTGACGAAGTCCGACCCTGTATCGGAGCCTGCAACAGCGTCAAGCGGTAAGCCCAAACTGTCACTAGCGACGAGGCCGAATGTTCCGGTTCAGGTGAAATACGTTGTCCGGGTCGTACTTTTTCTTCAGGGACTGCAGGCGGGAATAATTGTCGGCTCCATAGGCGGCGCGCACGGCCGTTTCGGAGTCGTCGCTCAAATAGTTGATGTACGGCGCTTCGCTCGACAGACCGCGTACTGCGGCGAAGGCCGAATCAACCCAGTGCATCACGGACGCGCCGTTCGTTCCGTCGTCCCACCCTCCGCCGATGAAATAGCTGAACTGTCCGGCGCGCCGAACCAGAGGCGTCGAGTGCGGACTAACGCGACAAATCTCGCCATGCATGTAGTGACCAAGACCGATATTCCAGCCGTGAGGCGCGATTTTCGCCACTTCGACAAGCGCCCCGATGGTCGCCTCGTTGAGATCATCGAAAGTGCCGCCACGCCAATGAAGGTTGCGCGGCAAGCGTCCGCCACTGTCGGGGCCCGTGGCTTCGCCGTAAGAAACTTCACGGATGTGGTCGAATACCATGCCTTCGAATGATCGCAGGGGCCTCAATATTTGTTCACCCTCTTGGGCTTCACCGCTCCAGCACACAATCGCAAGGATCAATGGCAACTCGCCGTCCATGATGTTGAGCTCGACCGTCAGGGCGTCCGGCGCGTGCGCCATGAAGTCGCGATAGAACGTCAGAAACTTGCCCAAGTCCGCATGGAAGCCAACGACGCCGGCCAACACTTTCGAAAGGGAATGCAGGCGATACTGGAAGTTGACGACGACACCGAAATTGCCACCGCCGCCGCGCAACGCCCAGAAGAGATCGGGGTTTTCGTCCCTGCTCGCGGTAAGGAACCTGCCATCGGCGGTGACAACATCGGCGCCGATGAGGTTGTCGCAGGCTGCACCGTTGGTTCCCAGCAGCCAGCCGACCCCGCCGCCCAGGGTCAAACCCGCGACGCCGACAGCGGGATTGCAGCCGAGTACGGGTGCGAGATCGAAGCGCCCCGCTTCCCGATTGAATTCGCCGCTCCGCACACCCGCCTGCACACGCGCGGACGTACCCTTTTCATCGACAACGATCTCTTTCATCGCGGACAAATCGATCATCAGGCCGCCGGAGGTGACGCTCTCGCCAAGTACGTCGTGACCGCCGGACTTCACGGCAATCTCGAGCGACGCCTTGCGAGCGAACTCTATCGCCCGCGCCACGTCGTCTCGGCTTGCGCACTGAACAATCAGCAAGGGGCGCTTATCCGTCGTCGGATTGAAGCTTGCCACGCGCCGCGCCTCATCGAAGGAAGCGTCCGCCGGGCCCAGCAATCGTCCCATGAGGGACGCACGCAATGCCTCAAGCGCCGACCGAGCGATGCCGGCGCGCGCCCTTCGGCATACCACCAGAAATGACAGGGCGGCCGCGCGAAGCATTGATCGCCTGCCCATCAACATCGACCCAAACCTCCATACCTGGCAGGATAAACTATCATTGATAAATTAGCCTATCAATGATAGTTTGGCAATGATTCGGGACTGCCGGGAGTTTTGCTTCGTGGCGCGCAGAAAGCGCAACTTGACCCTGCAACAGATCGTCGAGGCCGCAGCGTCTTTGTTGCAGCGCCGCGGCTACGATGCTCTCACCATTCGCAATGTTGCGGAGCTGCTTGGCGTGAAGTCAGCGTCGCTCTATTGGCACTTCAAAACGAAAGACGATCTGGAAGAACGGTTGGCCGACGAAATGTTTGCGGACCTGATACCGGCGGAGCCGACAGACGATTGGCGAATGGACCTGCGCAACGGTTCGCTAAGGCTGCGGGCGCATCTTTTGTCCAAGCGCGATGCCGGCCGCATCCTAGCGGGCCGACTAGGGGCGGGACCCAACCGGCTACGCCAAATGGAGGCAGGGCTCGGCCCATTTCTGCGCGCGGGCCTTGATGCGCGCGGCGCCGCCTTCGCGTCACATGCCGTGCACGTTTACGTGCAGGGCTTCGTAATTTTCGAAACTTCACCGCTCGCCGCCGCGGAACGCAAAGGCAAGTCGCGGCGGCGTGTCCTTGACGATACGCGTCGAACGCTCGCTAAACTTTCGAAGAGCGCGTTTCCCAACATCACAGCGCTTGCCGATGCCCTTACCATTCCCGACGGCGAAGGCCGATTTCTGTACGGGTTGGACTGTCTGATCGCCGGAATTGAACAAACCGCCATGAAAACACGGCGGTCGAGATGACGAAGGCTTTGTGGATGGTAGGCCGGGAGGGGATCGAACCCACGACATTTCGATTAAGAGTCGAACGCTCTACCGACTGAGCTACCGGCCCATCCATCAGAAGCGCAACCGGGCAATTGCCCGACAGGTTGCGCGCCAATCAAACAATTCAAGGCATGCTCGCGAGCATGCCTTGGAAGGCGCGGCTAATAGCAGAGCGATTTTCGTCTGTCTAGGAAGCGGGATCATCCACGCACGGCTTTCGCGAACCTGCGCGGGTTCCACGTTGTCGCGCTCAGACGATACCGCCGGAATGGCGCGGGATCTCGACCTGGCGATGCACATGCACGCTCATCAGAAGTCCGAAGCCGAACATCACGGTCAGCATCGCCGAGCCGCCATAGGAAATCAGAGGCATGGGAATGCCGACAACCGGAATCAATCCCATCACCATCGCCGCATTGATCATGATGTAGAAGAAGAAGTTGAGCGTGACGCCCATCGCGAGCAGCCGCGCGAACTGGCTTCGCGCCGCCATCGCAATCTGGATGCCGTAGCCGATCACCACGGCCATCAGGATCAGCAGCGCCACCGAGCCGACGAAGCCAAATTCCTCGCCGAAATTGGTGATGGCGAAATCGGTCTGCTTTTCCGGCAGGAAGTTGAGCCGGCTCTGCGTCCCCTGCAAAAAGCCCTTGCCGGCGACGCCGCCCGAGCCGATGGCGATCTTGGCCTGCGTGATGTTCCAGCCGGCGCCGAGCGCGTCGGATTCGGGATCGAGAAAGGTCAAGACGCGACGCTTTTGATAATCGTGCAGCACGAATTGCCAGGCCGTCGGCACCGCGACGGCAACCGCTCCCAACGCCGGCAGGATCACCCACCACGACAAGCCCGCCAGGAATAGGAGCGAGACACCGTCGGCAACGATGATGAGCGTGGTGCCGAGATTGGGCTGCAGCACGACGAAGATGGCGGGAATCCCGATCATCGCCAGCGCGATCAGGAGGTTCAGCGGTTTCGACACCTCCTCGACGCTCTTGCCGTGCAGAAAGCGCGCCAGCGCGAGAACCAGCGAGATCTTCATGAACTCCGACGGCTGGAGTCCAAGCGGACCGAGCGTGATCCAGCGCTGTGCGCCAAGCCCGACATGTCCGGCGACGACGACGGCGATCAGAAGAATGAGGGAGGCGAGATAGGCAGGATAAGCGAGGCTCAACCAGACGCGCACATCGACCAGCGCGGCGACGACCAGGATCACCACGCCGACCATGAAGCGCAGGATTTGCGGCGAAGCCCAAGGCGAGAAGTGGCCGCCGGCGACGGAGTAGAGCGTGGCAAAGCCCGCTGTCGCGATGATGGCGATGAGAAGGACCAGGCCCCAGTTCACCTCATAGAGCTTGTCGACCAGGCTCAGCCTTCGACGTGCGGCGGCATACGGACGTGTCGTCATCCGCGCCCCCGCTCCGCATCGGGCGCAGCAAGTGCCGCGTTCGACGGATACGCCGTGCGCAGCTTCAAGGGATCGCGCTTCTGCGCGAAGAGCAGAACGTCGTGCACCATCTGCACTTGTGGGTGGCCGTCGGAGCCGTGCTCCACGATGCATGCGGCGGCATAACGCGGCGCCGCGACAGGCGCAAAGGCGATGAAGAGCCCGTGATCACGCAGGTTCCATGGCAGCGAGGCGTTCTTCTTGACGCCGCTTGCGTGCTCTTCCTTGCTGATCTTTCTCACCTGTGCCGTGCCGGTCTTGCCGGCCATCTCCATGCCAGGCTCGGCGATGCGCCAGCGCGAAGCGGTGCCGCCGCCGTTGCACACCGCGTCCATGCCTGCGCGCACCGCGGCGAACGCGTCGTCGGAGAAAGGCAACTTCTCGGCCAGCGGTCGCGGCTGCGCCGTAGTGCCGACCGTGTGCGTGATGCGCGGCGTGACCGCGCGGCCGCTCGCGATGCGCGCCGCAAGCGTCGCCAGTTGCAGCGGCGTCACCAGCACATAGCCCTGGCCGATCCCGGTCACGAGCGTCTCGCCCATCTGCCAGGGAATGCCGAAGCGCGCTTCCTTCCAGGCGGCGCTCGGAATGAAGCCGCTGCTTTCGCCCGGGATCTCGATGCCGCTCGCCGCGCCAAGGCCCATGGCGCGCGCCGCCGCCGCCATCTTGTCGATGCCGAGACGCCGCGCGACTTCGTAGAAGAACACGTCGCAGGATTGCGCGATACCGCGCTGCAGATCGACGCCGCCGTGCCCGCCATGCTTCCAGCAGTGGAATTCGTGATTGCCGATCACGAGACCGCCGGTGCACACGACATGCAGGTCCGACAGTCCGTTCTGCACCGCTGCCAGCGCCATCGCCATCTTGAAGGTCGAACCCGGCGGATAGGCGCCGCTCAGCGCCTTGTTGACGAGCGGCTTGTGGTCGTCGGTGTTGAGCGCCTTCCATTGGTCTTGCGAAATTCCGACATTGAAGAGATTGGGGTCGTAACCGGGCGTCGAGGAAAGCGCGAGCACGTCGCCCGATTGTGCATCGAGCACGACGAGCGCCGCACTTTCCACGCCGAGCCGCTGATCGGCGAACGACTGCAACTCGCGATCGATGGTCAGCCAGACGTCCTGACCCGGCACGCCGGCATCGCGCGACAATTCGCGGATCACGCGGCCATAGGCATTGACTTCGACGCGGCTGTCGCCGGCCTCGCCACGCACGATCCTGTCATAGGTCTTCTCGATGCCGCGCTTGCCGATGCGAAAGCCCGGCAGGCTCAACAGCGGATCGTCGCTGTTCCTGACGTCTTCGGGACCGGCGGCGGCGACATAGCCCAGGATGTGCGACAGCTGCGTGCCGTACGGATAGTCGCGGGTTTCGCCGACGTCCGGCTGGATGCCGGAGAGATAAGGCAGATGCATGTTGATGCGCGCGAACTCTTCCCAGCTCAGATTCTCGGCCACCGGCACCGGCACGAACTTCTTGTTGTTCGCGATATCGTGCAGCACGCGCTTCTTCTGCGCGTCGCTCAGAAGGATGATCTTGGCAATGTCGTCGAGCGCGGCGGCGACACCTTCGGTCGCCTGCTCAGCGACGATGAGGACGCGATAATTGCGGCGGTTGCTGGCGAGTTCGACGCCGAAGCGATCCAGAATTCGGCCGCGCGGCGGCGCGATCAGCCTCTGACTGACGCGATTGTCTTCCGCTTCGGTGCGATATTGGTCGCCGTTCAAAATCTGCAGCTGATAAAGCCGTCCGGCGAGCACCGTGAACACACCCGTCATGCCGCCGGTCAGCATCAGCGAGCGTCGCGTGAAGCTCGTATAGCGGCTTTTGTCCTTGCCATCGAAGAGCGGCATCAGAACTCGCTCCGATATGGTCCGACCAAACGGCGATGCACGAAACCGAGCAGGACGACGCCGGGTATGTAGAAGAGAACGGTCATCGCCAGTTGCAGCAGCATCGGCGCGGCCGGCGGCAGATGCCAGTAATAAACCGCGACGATGGCATAAGCCGTGAGGCACGCCGTCAACGCCGCCACCGCAAAGCCCGCGACCGCTCCGATGCCGGAAAGTCCGGCCAGCATGTCGCGCTGGCGATCGATCAGGAAGTAGGCGGCAAGAAAGGACGCGGCCCACACGCCGGCCGGTCCGCCGGACAAGAGATCCTGCAGGATGCCCAGAACAAAGGCCCAGAACGGCGTCATCAGGTCAGGCCTGACCATGGCCCAGAAATAAAGCGGCATGAACACGAGCAATGCCGGCGGGACTAGCCCGCCCAGAATGGAGATTGGGAAATTGGCGATCAAGACGCCCAGAATTCCGAACGCGACGGGAACGATCGAGGAGAGGAACCGGCCAGCCATGATGTTAGCGGCGCGCTCCATGCCACTCACTCATTGCCGGTGTCGGAGGTTGGCGGTTCCTGCGCGGCAGCCGATGGTTTGGCGGGCGGCGGCGATGGCGGCGCAGCGGGAGTTGGTTTGACCGCCGGTGCGGGCGCGCTGGCGAGCGGCGCCGCCACGGGCGCGGGCTGCGGCGGAGCAGCCGGCGGAAGCCCGGCCGCAGTCGCGGGAAGTTCGTTCGCCGTGGTCGCGGGCGGCTGCTCGGTCTTGAGCTTGAAGTCGACGACGTTCACATCATCGCTCGCGCCGGGATCGGCGAGCAGAGCCACGCGATAGCCGCCGGTGGAATTTTCCACCACCGTTCCGATCGCGAGTCCTGGCGGCAGCAATCCGCCGTCGCCGGAACTGACGACCTGTGCGCCCGGCTTCAGCACCACACGCTGCGACAACAGATCGAGCACCGGCGCACCGCTATTGTCGCCGGCCATGATCGCCTGCGTGTTGCCCGGTTCGATGTTGACCGGAATGCGGCTGTTGAGATCGGTCAGCAGGATCACCCACGAGGTGTAGTTCCCCGCGAGGAAGATGCGACCGATCATTCCGCGCGCATCGATCACGGCCTGACCGGGTTTGATGCCCTGCCTTTTGCCGGCATCGAGGATCATGGTCTGCAAGAAGGGCTGGTTCGAGCGGCCGATGACGCGCGCCATCACCGAGGAGAGCTTGGGATCGGGCACGGCACGCAACAAAAGCTGGTAGCGCTTGACGCGGTCTTCCAACGCGACGGCGGCATTGCGCCATTGCCTAAGACGCGCATTCTCGTCCTTCAGGCGCAAGTTTTCCTGATAGACGCTGAAGATCTCGCCGATCGAGCCCATCCAGCGGTCAAGGCCGTCGAGGGGCGCGCGCGCAATCCGGAGCACGGGCGAGGCCCAGTCGGTGACCGTGGTGCGTGCCCGATCGAAGAGCGGATTCTGCGCCTTGCCGATCAGGATCAATGCAATGGCGAGAGCGGCAAGCAGCGCGATGGGAAGCTGTGCTCCGCTTCTGTTCCGCGCAATCTTCCAGGTGCCGTTGGCCATGACTTATCAACCCGGTCTCAACACCGGTCTATCAAAACGCGGTCGACAAAACGTGTCGCATACCCTTCGTATTTTCCAGAACCCGTCCGGTTCCGAGCGCCACGCAGGACAACGGATCGTCCGCGATCGAAACCGGTAACCCTGTTTCCTCGCGCAACACCTGATCGAGGTTGGCAAGTAGCGAACCGCCGCCCGTCAGGACGATACCCTTGTCGACGATGTCGGCGGCGAGTTCGGGCGGCGTCGCCTCGAGCGCGACCTTCACCGCCTCGACGATGGCGCCGACCGGCTCGGCCAGCGCCTCGGCGATGTGGCGTTGGGTGATGGTGATTTCCTTGGGCACGCCGTTCAAAAGGTCGCGGCCCTTGATGTCCATCGTCACGCCGTTGCCGTCGGCGGGCGGTGCGGCGGAGCCGATCTCTTTCTTGATGCGCTCCGACGAGGCTTCGCCGATCAAGAGATTCTGGTGGCGCCGGATATAGGCGATGATGGCTTCATCCATCTTGTCGCCGCCGACGCGCACGCTGCGCGAATAGACGATGCCGCCGAGCGACAAGACGGCGACTTCGGTCGTGCCGCCGCCGATATCGACGACCATCGAGCCCGTCGGCTCCGATACCGGCAGCCCGGCGCCGATTGCGGCTGCCATCGGTTCCTCGATGAGATAGACGCGCCGCGCGCCCGCCGAGAGGGCGGATTCCTGGATGGCGCGGCGCTCGACTGCGGTCGAGCCCGACGGCACGCACACGATGATCATCGGATTGGCGAAGGAGCGGCGATTATGCACCTTGCGGATGAAGTGCTTGATCATCTCCTCGGCGATTTCGAAGTCGGCGATGACGCCGTCGCGCATCGGCCGGATTGCTTCGATGTTGCCCGGCGTTCTGCCGAGCATCATCTTGGCGTCGTTGCCGACGGCGCGCACCTGCTTCTTGCCCCCGCGATTGATGGTGGCGACCACGGAGGGTTCGTTCAGCACGATGCCCCTGCCCTTGACGTAGACCAGCGTGTTCGCTGTTCCGAGATCGATCGCCATATCGCTCGACAGGGCACCGAGAAGACTGCCGAACATTCGAACCTATCCAATCCCTCTCAAAAGCAGGCTTCCGCGAGTAAAGGCCCCGGGCTCTCGCGCCGGGGCCCTCTTACTCATCGCGCGACAGTTAGCGCTTCGGGCGCCTGCTTTTCTCGTTTCACCAAAAGTTTGTTGAGCGCATTGACATAGGCGTAAGCGGCGGCCACTAGCGTATCGGTGTCCGCGCCTCGGCCTGTGACCGTGCGTCCATTCTCCTCGAGTCGCACGCTGACCGTCGCCTGCGCGTCGGTACCTTCCGTGACCGCATTGATCTGGAAGAGCTGCAGGTTGGCAGCGTGTGGATAAAGTTCGCGAATGGCCTTGAAGATCGCATCGACCGGGCCGTCGCCGGTGGTCTTCACGCGGCGATCCTCGCCTTCGATCTTGAGGGTCAGTTCGCATCCTGGAAGAAGATTGGTTCCGGTTTCGACGCGAAGATCCTTGACCGAGATCACATCGTGACCGCGCACGATCTCGTCGTCGACGAGGGCGACGATGTCCTCGTCGAAGACGTGTTTCTTCTTGTCGGCGAGATCCTTGAAGCGACGGAAGGCATCGGCGAATGCGTGATCGTCGAGCGTGTAGCCCATCGCCTCGAGCTTGTCGCGGAAGGCGTGCCGGCCGGAGAGCTTGCCCAGGACGAGCGAGGTCTCCTTCACGCCGACATCTTCCGGCCGCATGATCTCGTAGGTCTCGACATGCTTCAGCATGCCGTCCTGATGAATGCCGGACTCATGGCTGAAGGCATTCTTGCCGACGATCGCCTTGTTGTACTGCACCGGAAAGCCGGTCACGTTCGAGACCAGCTTCGAAGCGCGCGCGAGCATCTTGGTATCGATGCCGTTGACGAAGGGCATGCGATCGCGCCGGACCTTGAGCGCCATCACGATCTCTTCGAGCGCGGCGTTGCCCGCGCGTTCGCCGATGCCGTTGATGGTGCACTCGACCTGCCGTGCGCCGGCCAGAACGCCGGCGAGCGAATTGGCGACCGCGAGGCCGAGGTCGTTGTGGCAGTGGGTCGAGAAGATCACCTTGTCTGCATTCGGCACGCGGTTCCTCAGCATCTCGACGATTTCGAAATATTCCTGCGGTGTGGAATAACCAACAGTATCAGGCACATTGATGACTTTGGCGCCCGAGTGAATCGCCACCTCCACCGTCTTGCAGAGGAAATCGGCATTCGTGCGCGTCGCGTCCTCCGCCGACCATTGCACGTCGTCGGTGAAGTTGCGCGCGCGCGTCACCGACGCGCCGACCGCTTCGAGCACCGCATTCTCACCCATCTGCAGCTTGTGCTTCATGTGCACCGGGCTGGTCGAGATGAAGGTGTGGATGCGCGGCCGCTTCGCGCCCTTGAGCGCTTCGCCCGCCGCATCGATGTCCTTGAATCCGGCGCGCGCGAGACCGCACACCGTGGAGTTCTTCACCACCTTGGTGACTTCGCGCACCGCCGCGAAATCGCCTGGCGATGAAATCGGAAAACCGGCTTCGATGATGTCGACACCCATCGCGTCGAGAAATTCCGCGATCTCGATTTTTTCCTCGAGTGTCATCGCTGCGCCCGGCGATTGCTCGCCGTCACGCAAGGTGGTGTCGAAAATCAATATCCTTTCTGGATTGGTCGTCATGGCAATGCATTCCTTCCGTTCGTCGCAAAAAGCGACTTCTGTTTCTCCTTTCGCTTTCATCCCCTAAGCACCGGGCGCGCGTGCGCCGGAATGCGCTTAGGGGCAGCTAAGAAGGAGCAGAAGTGCCAGCGACGAACCGAGGGAAGGACGGGGCGCCAACCGGACGTGCGCAAAGATGCGGACGGAGATTCCGCCCCCTGCACCCTGCTCGTTCACGCCCCTGGTCATTGCCGATTCGCCGTTCCGCCCGCCGAGTTTACGGTTCGATAACTTTAGCCGAACCTTGGTTAAGCACCAGTAAAAGCACCATTTTCCAAAGCGGGCTGCGCGTTTTTACGCCGGATTCGCGAGGACGCGCAAGTATCGAAGCTGAGACACCGTGCTCCGGGGGCCGCACGCGAATAAGAATATTTTCATACATTTCAATTGCTTAACGCGTCCATTCCCCGGGCACGGGATGAGGGCGATGGAACGTTGAACTCAGAAGCGCTCCCTCATTCGTCATGGCCGGGCTTGACCCGGCCACCCAGTGCGTTTGCGTCCGCAAACGCAGGAAACAATTGAGCAGGAGAAAACGAGTCTTCGAACCGGTCACTCGGCGCGTAGACACGCGCCGGATGGGTGGCCGGGTCAAGCCCGGCCATGAGGATTTTTTCGCGTCATGAACATACGCACCTCATCCTGAGCTTGCCGAAGGACGAGGGATAACTTTATTCGCGACTGCTCGTGCGCATTACCGTCTCTTCATCTCGCGCGGGAATTTTCGCTTTTAACGGACGCGGCAAAATGGTTCTGTGCCGCAAAGTTCCGCGTCGGCGGAACGTTTGCCCGTGTCTTTGTTCCAACCGCTCGAGGCTTGCCGGATATGAGGATCCTGCCGCCCGTCTCGATAGAGGCACGTCGCCTCCTGCCCAGCCGCTGGGATGCGCTCGCGGCGTTGCTGGTGCTCGGCTTCATCGTGCTGTTCGCCGATGCCAGCCGCACGTTGATCGAGCCTTTGTCGACGCTGACGCGCCAGCCGCTCTCGCTCGATCCCGCGAACCTCCCCGGCTATGCGCTGCGCACCTCGATGCGCATGCTGATCGCGCTCGGCTTGTCGCTTGTCTTCACGCTCACTTATGCGACGTGGGCGGCCAAGAGCCAGCGCGCCGGCACGCTCCTCATTCCCCTGCTCGACATCCTGCAGTCGGTTCCGATCCTTGGCTTCATCTCGATCACCGTCGTCTTCTTCCTCTCGCTGGCGCCGGGAAGGATTTTCGGTGCCGAGCTCGCTGCCGTGTTCGCCATCTTCACCAGCCAGGCCTGGAACATGGCGTTCAGCTTTTACCAATCGCTGCGCACGGTGCCGGAGGAACTGGAGGAAGCCGGCCGCATGTTCGGCTTGAACGCCTGGGCCCGGTTTTGGCGCATCGAAGTGCCGTTCGGCCTGCCGCCGTTGATCTGGAACATGATGATGTCGATGTCCGGCGGCTGGTTCTTCGTGACCTTGTCCGAGGCGATCAGCGTTGGCCACACCACGATCGCGCTGCCGGGCATCGGCTCCTACATCGCCGAGGCGATTGCCGAAAGAAATCTCCCGGCGATCTTCTGGGCCATCGGCGCCATGTTCGTCGTGATCCTGATCTACGACCAGCTTCTCTTCCGCCCGTTGGTCGCCTGGGCCGATCGCTTCCGCTTCGACAGCGAGGAAAGCGAGGACCAGCCGACGTCGTGGGTGCTGAACGTGGTTCGGCGTTCGACGCTGATGGATCGGATAGCCGAGCCCTTCCACGTTTTCATGCGTTGGACGTATCGTTTCGCGGCGCCGCAGGTGCGCGCCGGATTTGCCGCCCACGCCCTGCCGTCGCGGCTCGCGGACATCGTCTGGATCCTCTTCCTCACGCTGCTGGGCGCCTTGGCCTTTTGGCGAATCTACAGTCTGCTCGCCGGCGTCTTCGGTTTTTCCGACGTGTTGGCGGTATCGGGACTCGGCCTGATCACGATGCTGCGCGTGATCATTCTCATTGCGTTGGCGAGCGTGGTGTGGACGCCGGTCGGCATCTATGTCGGCATGCGTCCGCACCTCGCGCACATCATTCAGCCGATCGCGCAGTTCCTGGCCGCGTTTCCGGCGAACCTGCTCTTTCCGGTCGCCGTCTTCCTGATCGTGCGATTTTCGCTCAACCCGGACATCGCGCTCTCGCCGCTGATGGTCCTGGGCACACAGTGGTACATCCTCTTCAATGTCATCGCGGGCGCTTCGGCGATCCCGCGCGAATTGCGCGACGTGGGCACCAATCTCCAAGTGAAGGGCTGGCTCTGGTGGCGCAAGGTCGCGCTGCCGGCGGTCTTTCCGTTCTACGTCACCGGCGCGATCACGGCGTCGGGCGGCTCGTGGAATGCGAGCGTCGCCGCCGAAGTCGCAAGCTGGGGTGCCCAAACGTTGCGTGCGCATGGGCTCGGCGCCTATATCGTGGACGCGACGACGAAGGGCGACTTCCATCGCATCGTGCTCGGCATTGCGACGATGAGCTTCTTCGTCGTGGTGGTGAACCGGCTGTTCTGGCGTCCGCTCTATTGGTACGCAGAGCGGCGTTACCGGCTGACCTGAGGTGACAATGGCCGACACTATTCTCCTGGATGTGCACGGCGTGCGACGCTCCTTTCCCAAGCCCGGCGGCGGCGAACTGCTCGTGCTCGACGGCGTCGAGCTCTCGCTGAAGCAAGGCGAGATCGTCGGACTGCTCGGCCGCTCGGGCTCCGGTAAGTCGACGTTCCTGCGCCTGATCGCCGGACTCGCTGCGCCGCAAGGCGGCACCCTCTCCTATCTCGGAAAACCGATCGATGGCCCGGCCGGCGGCATCGCGATGGTGTTCCAGAGCTTCGCGCTCTTCCCCTGGCTGACCGTGCTCGAGAATGTGCAGCTTGGTCTCGAAGCGCTCGACCTGCCGCAAGGCGAGGTTCGCACGCGCGCACTGGCGGCGATCGATCTCATCGGTCTCGACGGTTACGAAAGCGCCTATCCGCGCGAACTTTCCGGCGGCATGCGTCAGCGCGTCGGCTTCGCTCGCGCCATGGTGGTCCATCCCAACATCTTGCTGATGGATGAACCCTTCTCGGCGCTCGACGTGCTGACGGCGGAAAATCTGCGCACCGATTTTCTCGAGCTGTGGGGCGAGAAGCAGCTGCCGATCAAGGGCGTGATCCTGGTGACGCACAATATCGAGGAAGCCGTCCTGATGTGCGACCGCGTGCTCCTGTTCTCGACCAATCCCGGCCGCATTGCCGGCGAGATCAGGATCGAAATTCCCCGCCCACGCGACCGCACCGATCCGCGCTTCGAGAATTATGTCGATCAGATCTACACCGAGATGACGGCACGCCAACGCGCCCAGCGCATCGATCGCGGCACCGGAATCGGCATGCTGATGACGCATGTCTCGCCGAATCTGGTCTCGGGCCTGATCGAGGCGGTGGCGGCCGCGCCTTATAGCGGCAAGGCGGACCTGCCCGACATTGCCGGCGACCTGCAGATGGAGATCGACGAACTCTTTCCCGTCGCCGAAGCGCTGCAGATCCTGCGCCTTGGCGAACTCGAAGGCGGCGACATCAAGCTCACGCATATGGGAAAGCGCTTTGCCGACGGCGAGATGAACGAGCGCAAGGAAATTTTCTCGCGCGCGCTGATGAGCCAAGTGCCGCTTGCCGCGCATATCCGCCGCGTGCTCGATGAACGCGCCAGCCACGTCGCGCCCAAGCGCCGCTTCATCGACGAACTCGAAGATCATATGACCGAGGACGCGGCGGAAGAGACGCTGCGCACCGTGGTGAGCTGGGCCCGATTCGGCGAGCTCTTCTCCTACGACGACGAAAGCGAGACGTTCAGCCTGGAGAATCCGACATAAAGGATTCTCCCTCGCCCCCATTTTTGGGGGAGAGGGTCGGGGCGAGGGGGCGTCGACGAACTGAGCGCCGACTCACGAGACAGTTCTTGAAGGTCGCCGCCCTTTGCCGCCTACCCCCTCACCTTACCTCTCCCCCTTAAGGGGGAGAGGTGTTGTTTCACGATACGGCGCCAAGTCCAGGTCGGGATAGCGCATCTGCACGTCGCGCAGCGTTTGCGCATTCCAATAGTCGCTGCCGATCGGCGGCCAGCCGAACAGATCACGCTGGCGCGGCGTCATCTTGCAGATCGCCTCGTCCCACGCCGGACGCTCGGATTCGTCGGGCCAGGCGAGCTTGCCCTGCCAGCGCCAGGCCCGCGTCTTGAAATCCGTGAGGACGGCGAAGCGCGAACGATTCGCCGCCGTGAAATTCGAGCCGCGATGAAAGACGTCGGTCTTGTAGATCATCAGGCTGCCGGCCGGCCCTTCGATCGACACTTCCTTGTCGAAATACGTTCCGAATTTCGTCGCCGCCTTGCCGATCGGTACGTCGCGCGTTTCCGTGAGTGGCACGACCTTCGTCGGTCCATCCTTGTCGGTGACGTCCGAGAGCAGGATGAACGTCGTCATCTGCGCGTTGGTGCCATCCTCGCGCGGCACCACGATGGTGTGATTGCGGTAGTCGCGATGGTGATACTGGTCGTAGTTGATGGCGCCGGAATATTTCGCCCAGAGCTCGCCCTTGTAGAGATCGATCTCGCGCGTATTGAGGAAACGCTCGGCCGCGTCGATCAGGTCGGGATAGACGCAGAGCCGGTTGATCTCCCAGGCCGGAAACGGAAAGAGATGGATGCCGGCGAATTGCGACTTGGCATACTTGGGATATTTGTCGGGCTCGGCGAAATAATCCTCGGGCTTCGGATGAATCGTCCACAGAGCTTCCTGCGCCGCCTTGAGGGACTCCTGGTCAACGAAATTCTCCACCACGGTGTAACCGCGGTCCCAGATTTCGGCGAGCTTGGCGTCGGCGACTTTCATGCGTCAGACTTTGACGGTTTTGATGGCGGAGGCGCAAGTCTTGGCGCGCAGCCGCGCCTCGTCCGTCGTCGTGCCGCGCGCCAGTGCGACCGCCATGCGCCGCTTCATGTAGGATTGCGGCTTGCCGAAGATGCGCAACTCGCTTTCGGGCACGCGCAAGGCTTCGTCGACGCCTTCGAAGGCGATGCCCTTCTCGTCCATGCCGCCATAAATCACCGCCGACGCGCCCGGCGACTTGAGCGCGGTCGAAACCGGCAGGCCGAGGATGGCGCGCGCATGCAGCGCAAACTCGCTCTGATATTGCGAGACGAGCGTGACGAGGCCGGTGTCGTGCGGGCGCGGCGAGACTTCGGAAAACCAGACCTCGTCGCCCTTGACGAACAACTCGACGCCGAAGATGCCATGACCGCCCAGCGCCGCAGTGACCCTGCCCGCCATGTCGCGCGCCTTGGCCAGCGCAACCTTGCTCATCGCCTGCGGCTGCCAGGATTCGACATAGTCGCCGTCGAACTGCACATGCCCGACGGGTTCGCAGAAATGCGTGGCGTCCGCCGCGCGCACCGTCAGCTCGGTGATCTCGAAGTCGAATTCGATCTCGCCCTCGACGATGACGCGCGCTTCCTTGACGCGGCCGGCCGTCAGCGCCTTGTCCCAGGCTTTCTCGACATCGGCGGCGGATTTGAGGCGCGACTGTCCTTTGCCCGACGACGACATCACCGGTTTGACGAAACAGGGAAAGCCGATGCGCGCGGTCGCCGCCTGCAACTCCGCCAGCGTGGCGCAAAAGGCATAGGGCGATGTCGGCAGCTTCAGCTCTTCGGCGGCGAGCCGGCGGATGCGCTCGCGATTCATTGTGATGTGCGCGGCCCGCGCCGTCGGGATGACGGTTGCGAGCTTGTCTTCCTCGATGCGCAGCAACTCGTCGGTGGCGATGGCCTCGATCTCCGGCACGATCAGGTGCGGCCGCTCGCTTTCGACCAGCGTGCGCAAGGCTTTCGCGTCCGTCATGTCGATGACGTGGGCGCGGTGCGCCACCTGCTGCGCCGGCGCATTCGCATAGCGATCGACCGCGATGGTTTCGACGCCAAGGCGCTGCAGCTCGATCACGACTTCCTTGCCGAGCTCGCCGGAGCCAAGCAGCATGACCTTGATCGCCGAAGGACTGAGCGGAGTGCCGATGCGCATGCCGCGAGATTAGCGGATTCTCCAAAACTGTCATGGCCCACCTAGTCTGGGCCGTGACACTGGTGTGGCGATCAGTTCTTCGCCTGGTCGACCAGCTTGTTCTTGGCGATCCAGGGCATCATGGCGCGGAGCTTGGCGCCGACTTCCTCGATCGGATGCGCCGCACCTCTGGCGCGGGTTGCCTTGAACGAGGCCTGACCCGCCCTGTTTTCCAACACCCAGTCGCGCGCGAACTTGCCGGACTGGATGTCGTCGAGCACGCGCTTCATCTCGCGCTTGGTCTCGGCGGTAATGATGCGCGGCCCGGTGACATACTCGCCATACTCCGCCGTGTTGGAGATCGAATAGTTCATGTTGGCGATGCCGCCTTCGTAGATCAGATCGACGATCAGCTTCACTTCGTGCAGGCATTCGAAATAGGCCATCTCCGGCGCATAGCCTGCCTCCGTCAGCGTCTCGAAGCCGGCGCGGATGAGCTCGACCAGTCCGCCGCACAGCACCGACTGTTCGCCGAAGAGATCGGTCTCGCATTCCTCGCGAAAGCTCGTCTCGATGACGCCGGCGCGCCCGCCGCCGATCGCCGACGCATAAGCGAGACCGAGATCGTGCGCATTGCCGCTCGCATCCTGATGCACCGCGATCAGGCACGGCACACCGCCGCCCTTCTGGTATTCGCTGCGCACGGTATGGCCGGGCCCTTTGGGCGCCACCATCGCCACGTCGAGATCGGAACGCGGCTCGATCAGGCGGAAATGAATGTTGAAGCCGTGCGCAAACAGAAGCGCTGCGCCCTGCTTCATGTTCTTCTCGAGATCGTTCTTCCAGATGTCAGCCTGAAGTTCGTCGGGCGTCACCATCATCATGACGTCGGCCCATTTCGCCGCGTCGGCATTCGCCATGACCCTGAAGCCTGCGGCCTCCGCCTTTTTCGAAGATGCGCCCGGGCGCGCCGCGATCGCCACCTCCTTGACGCCCGAGTCGCGCATGTTGAGCGCGTGCGCATGACCCTGGCTGCCGAAGCCGATGATGGCGACCTTCTTGTTCTTGATGAAATTCAGATCGGCATCCCGATCGTAATAGACGCGCATGGGGAAGCTCCTAAGGAAAGATCATCACATCGCCTCGGTGCCGCGGGCGATGGCCGCGACGCCGGTGCGACTGACATCGACGAGGCCGAGCGGACGCATCAGTTCGACGAAGTTGTCGATCTTGGAAGGCGCGCCGGTGATTTCGAAGATGAAACTGGTGTGCGTGGTGTCCACGACGTGAGCGCGGAAGATCTCGCCGATGCGCATCGCCTCGACGCGCTTCTCGCCGCTGCCGGCGACCTTGACGAGCGCCATCTCGCGCTCGATGCCGGGCGCCGACGTCGTCCAGTTGTGCACGCGATGTACGGCGACGAGGCGCCCGAGTTGGGCCTCGATCTGCTCGATCACCTGCGGCGTGCCGCTGGTCACGATGGTGACGCGGCTGGTATGCGCGGCGTGATCGACTTCGGCGACCGTCAAGCTCTCGATGTTGTAGCCGCGCCCGGAGAAAAGGCCGATGACGCGCGCCAGAACGCCCGCCTCGTTGTCGACGAGAACGGCGATGGTGTGACGTTCGATGGCCGGCGATTTCTGCTGCATCAGACCAACACTTTTCCCTCTTCGGTCGGCGAGCCGTCGTCGGCATCGGAGAGGATCATCTCGTTGTGCGCCGCGCCGGAGGGAATCATCGGATAGCAATTCTCCTTGGGATCGACGCGACAGTCGAACAGGACCGGCCGCTTGACCGCAATCATCTCGCGGATCTTGTCGTCGAGCTCATCGGGTTTGTCTGCGCGCAGTCCCACACAACCAAAGGCATCCGCCAGTTTGACGAAATCCGGCAGGGCTTCCGAATAAGAATGCGAATAGCGCCCGCCATGCAGCAACTGCTGCCACTGCCTGACCATGCCCATGTACAGGTTGTTGAGGATGAAGATCTTGATCGGCAGCTCATACTGCACCGCGGTCGACATTTCCTGCATCGTCATCTGCACGCTCGCTTCGCCGGCGATGTCGATGACGAGGCTATCGGGATGCGCCATCTGCACGCCGACCGCGGCGGGAAGCCCGTAACCCATCGTGCCGAGGCCGCCCGACGTCATCCAGCGGTTCGGCTCCTCGAACTTGAAGCGTTGCGCCGCCCACATCTGGTGCTGCCCGACTTCTGTCGTGATGTAGACGTCCTTGCCGCGGGTCAAAGCATAGAGCCGGTCGATGGCGTGCTGCGGCTTGATGATCGTGGCGGAATTTTTGAACGCCAGCGACTTCTTTTCGCGCCAGCGCTCGATCTCCCGCCACCATTCCTTGAGCGCCGGCGCATCGACCTTGCGCCGCTGCGTCTTCCAGAAATGCAGCATCTCTTTCAGCGCATGCGCGGCATCGGCGACGATCGGCAAGTCGACGCGCACATTCTTGTTGATCTGCGACGCATCGATGTCGAGATGGATCTTCTTCGAGTTGGGGGAGAATTTGTCCACGGCGCCGGTCACGCGATCGTCGAACCTGGCGCCGAGACAGATCAGGACGTCGCAATCGTGCATCGCATGGTTGGCTTCGTAGCTGCCGTGCATGCCGAGCATGCCGAGCCATTCCGGCTCCGAGGCGGGATAGGCGCCAAGCCCCATCAAGGTCGAGGTGATCGGAAAACCCGTGAGCTTGACGAGTTCGCGCAAGAGCCTGCTGGCCTCGGGGCCGGAATTGATGATGCCGCCGCCCGTGTAGAACAACGGCTTCTTCGCGTTCGCCATCAAGTCGATGGCTTTGACGATGGCTTTGAGGTCCGGCTCGATCTTCGGCTTGTAGGTGCGATGGCGCACCGAATCCGGCATCACATAGGCGCCCTTCTTGAACTGCACGTCCTTCGGAATATCGACCACAACAGGACCCGGACGACCGGTGGTCGCGATCTGAAACGCTTCGTGGATGACGCGCGAAAGATCGTTCACATCCTTCACCAGCCAATTGTGCTTGGTGCAGGGACGCGTGATGCCGACCGTGTCGCATTCCTGGAAGGCATCGTTGCCGATGAGATGCGTTGCCACCTGCCCGGTGAGCACGACGATGGGAATCGAATCCATCAGCGCATCGGTCAGACCCGTCACCGCGTTCGTCGCGCCGGGCCCCGAGGTCACCAGCACGACGCCAGGCTTGCCGGTAGAGCGGGCGTAGCCTTCGGCGGCATGCGTCGCGCCCTGCTCATGACGGCAAAGCACATGCGTGATGCCTTCGACAGCGAAGAGCGCGTCATAGATCGGAAGGACGGCGCCGCCCGGATAACCGAAGATATGCTTCACGCCCTGATCCTTGAGCGCGCGGATGACCATCTCGGCTCCGGAGAGTTCGATGGCGCCGTCCCTGGTGGGGGCGCCGGTCAGTGAGTTTCCATCCTTGTCCATGGCGGACATCCTTCGTCGTTCGAACGGCACAAAAGCGAAAGGGGCGTTGCCGCCCCTTTGGTCACAGCCGCTGCGTCGGGAGCCGGGGTCTATCCCCGTCCGATCAGCGGCCGCTCAATAAGTACGAGTGCGAAAGTCACAATTTTCCCCGTTGGTGCGGCGCAAAATAAGGAAAGAGAGATTCGCCGTCAAGCAATTTAATCATACCAATGATAGCAATTTGGTAACAATATTGCGGCCATCAGTCGCATCGAGCCTTGGCCATTCTGCCAATTGGTGGCGAAACCAGGTGTCCTGGCGCTTGGCATATTGCCTGGTGGCGACGACGGAGCGTGCGATGGCCTCGTCCTTCGTCAGCGTGCCGTGATGACAGGCGAGCAATTCGCGTCGGCCGATGATCTTGGCGGCAGGGAGCGAAGGCTCGAGGTCTGCCAGCGCCAGCGCTTCCGCCATGGCGCCCCTTGCGATCATTTCGCGAAAGCGCGTCTCGATCCGTTCGCGCAACAACGCGCGCGGAATTTCGAATACGAACGTCGCGAGGCGGAGACCTTGCAGGACCGGCTGACCCGCATGCGTCTGCCAATAGGAGAGCGGCTTACCCGAGGCTTCGAACACTTCGAATGCGCGCAGCAGACGTTGGCGGTCGCCCGTCTTGAGTTGCATCGCGAGCTCAGGATCGCGCTGCGCGAGTTGCGCGTGAAACCGCTCGTTGCCGATCTCGTCGAGATAGGCGCGAGCGGCAGCGCGCACGCCGGCAGGCACGGCCGGCATGTCCGAGAGCCCGCGTGTCAGGGCATTGAAATAGAGCCCGGTGCCGCCGACGAAGATGGGCGTGCGCCGAAGCCGGCGTGCTTCGGCGAGCGCTTCTGCGGCATCGCTCTGGTAGCGTCCGGTCGAATAAGCCTCGCGCGCCGGAACATGGCCATAGAGCCGATGCGGCACCATCGTCATGTCCTCGTCGGACGGCCGCGCCGTCAGGATCCGCGCCTCACGGTAAACCTGCATGGAATCCGCATTGATGATGACGCCGCCGAGGCGTTTCGCGAGTTCCAACGCCGCATGCGACTTGCCGCTTGCGGTGGTGCCTGCGATAAGAAAGGCGTCGGGCTTCAAAGGCTACTCGTTTGAGCGACACGGCAGAAATCGCACGGTTCGAGGCGCTGGCGGAAGAGGCCTTGAGCGCGATTTACGACACGCGCGGAGCCGATGCGCGCGCCGCGCTGGAGGATGCCCGCTACAATATCGAACGTGCCCTGGATATTGCGCGGATGCGCGGCCTGAAGTCTGAGATCGAACGCCTTTCAAAGCGCCGTGACCGCATCCAGACCATGTATGACGCGCGTTTCAAGAAACGCCGTGCCCAGCCTTAACGCAATCGCGTGCCGGCAATGACTGCGACACACGTCCTCAGTGTCGTCGGTGTCCGCCCCGGCGACGTGCACATGCCACTGCCGGATGTCGGTCGCGAGCACTGGCTCTCGCCGGGCCGCGCGCTCGACATCCCGTTCGATCACGATCCTGCACAGGTGCTGGAACGCGCGCGCCATCACTTCCGCGACCAACCGGTCGACGTCAACGTCGTGCACTGGGCCGGCCGGCGCAAGAAGCTCCTGATCGCCGACATGGATTCGACGATCATCGGTTGCGAATGCCTCGATGAACTCGCGGATATGGCTGGGCTCAAGGCGAAAGTTTCCGCGATCACCGAGAAGGCGATGCGCGGCGAACTCGATTTCCCCGCCGCCTTGCGCGAACGCGTCGCCATGCTGAAGGGGTTGCCCCTCGCTGCGCTCGAGCGTGTCTATGTTGAGCGCATCCGTCTCAATCCGGGCGCCAGAACGCTCGTCGCCACCATGCGCAAGCATGGCGCGCATACGCTCTTGGTGTCGGGCGGATTCTCCTACTTCACGACGCGCGTCGCCAAGGATGCCGGGTTCGAGGCGGACCAGGCCAACATCCTGCTCGATGACGGAACAGCGCTCACCGGCGAAGTGCGCGAGCCGATCCTTGGCCGCGCTGCCAAGCTTGCCGCGCTGGAAAAGGCCGCGCGTCTGCTCAATCTGAAAGCCGTCGACACGCTTGCCGTCGGCGACGGCGCCAACGATCTAGGGATGATCGAACGAGCCGGTCTCGGCGTCGCTTATCACGCCAAGCCGATCGTCGCCGAAGCGGCCGGCGCGCGCGTGACGCATGGCGATCTCAGCGCGCTTCTCTATCTCCAAGGCTATTCGGACGACGAGATCGTGCGGCTCGGTTAGTTCAACTTGACCGCCACGTAGGTCACTTCGCCGCCGCGATTGACGAGCAGGAGTTCGACCTTCTTCCCCGCCTTGCGGTCGGCCGCGATGCGGCTGGTCACATCGTTGGGCGTTTTGACTGGAACGCCCTGCACTTGGACAATGACGTCGCCGGCGCGGATGTTCTTGTCGGCGGCGGGACTGTCGGCGGCAACGTCGACGACCAGAACGCCTTGCACGTTGTTCGAAATCCTGAACTCGCTACGGCCATTGGCATCGAGCTCGCTGAGCGAAAGCCCGAGCATCGATATCTTGGGCGGCGGTATGGCCGAAGCCACGCGCGGCGGCGATGCCGTCGGCTTTTCGTTGAGCTTGAGCACGGTCAGCTTGACCGACATCTTCTTGCCCTTGCGGATGAGATCGACGGCCACCGTCTTGTTGATCGGCGCGTCAGCAACGATGCGTGAAAGGGACCGCGAATCCTCGATGCGCTTGCCGTCGAAAGTGGTGATGAAGTCGCCGTTGCGCACGCCGCCCTTCGCCGCCGGGCCGTCCGGCGACACCTCGGCGATCAGCGCGCCGTTGGTGTTGGGCAAACCCAACCCGGTAACGAGATCGTCCGTCACCTGCTGCACGCGCACGCCGATCCAGCCGCGCCGCGCTTGGCCATATTGGCGCAGCTGCGCGATGACCTCGCGCACGATGTTCGCCGGAATCGAAAACGCGATTCCGACCGAGCCGCCGCTCGGCGAATAGATCGCCGAGTTCACGCCGACCACGCTGCCGTCCATGTCGAACAAAGGTCCGCCCGAATTGCCGCGATTGATCGGCGCATCCGTCTGGATGAAATCGTCGTAAGGGCCGGCATCGATGTTGCGGTTGCGCGCCGAGACGATGCCGGCCGTAACCGTCGAACCAAGGCCGAAGGGATTGCCGATCGCGATCACCCAGTCGCCGATATGAGCGGTATCGGAGTCGGCGAACTTCGCGAAAGGCAGGGCGCGCTTGGTCGTGACCTTGAGCAACGCAAGATCGGTCTTGTCATCGCGGCCGATGAGCTTGGCAGGAAGATTCGTGCCGTCGTTCAAAGTCACCGAGATCTGGTCGGAATTTTCGATGACATGGTTGTTGGTCACCACATAGCCCGACGGATCGATGATGAACCCCGATCCCAGCGAGGTGACGCGGCGCGGCAGGTTGCGTCCGGGACCAAGAAAATCCTTGAACAGGTCGGCCAGCGGCGAACCGGGCGGCACATTGGGCAGACCCGGCTGATTGGCGAGCGGCTTCAACGTCTGTGTCGTCGCGATGTTCACCACCATCGGCAGCAAGCGCGCAGAGAGTTCGGCAAAGGAGGCGGGTGCGCCGCGGACCGGGACCGTTGGTGCCGCCGCAGCGTGGGTGGGTGGGGTCGGATGGCGCACGGGTGCAGCGCTCGCCGCCGGAACGGCGAGCGTCGTCACCAAAACTGCGGCAAGCCAGCCATAACGCATCGGAAAAGCGACTCCGCCTTCGCGGTGATTTGCGAAACGCCATCCTAAGCGAACGAGGCGCGAAGCCAATAAGGCCGAGTTGAATTCCCGCTCACATTCACGCGCTTGCGCGGTTTTGGCGGTAGCCTGCGGCAAGACGGCGCTGCAGCGGCACGTCGAACAAACGTTCGAGCAGGATAGCGGCGACGACAACCAACGGGACCGCCAGCCACCAGAGAATCGGGCCGGGTCGAAGGGCCTTCAGCAGATCGAGGATCGGGTGGTGGATGATGTAGAGCGGATAGCTGAGGGCGCCCGCCCAGGCGAAATAGGTTGCGGTCTGTGCTCTGGGTTCGCGGCTCAGCGACGCGACGAGGAGCAACGGAAACACGAACAAGGTCGCGACGAGATCCCCAGCGCCGCCAAACGGCATGAGCCCGGCAAACACGGCCGCTGCGGTCAACACAATGAACGGCCAGGGAAGCGCGATCTTCTGCAACCGTCCGTCGCGGTATTGGCGGCAGAGCAGGACCCCAAGCGGAAAGGAAAAGGCGAAGCGCACGAAACCGCCGAACGCGTTGTCGGCATCGACGCCGCAATCGAGGCTGTGGGCGCGATAGACGATCAGGCAAAGGCCGCAGGCGCCGACGAAACTCAAAGCCTTCAGCGTCTCGTCGGACAAGGTGCGCGCGGCGACGCCGTAGACGAGGTTTCCGATCATCTCCACCGACAGCGACCAAGACGGCGAGTTGAATGGAAAGGACGGCCATTTCGCCATGCCGTTCCACGGCAGGAACACGAGGTTGAGCGCCAGGACCGACATTGTCGGCAAGTTTGGCACGTGGATTCCGTTCGCAGGTCCGATGCTCTCGGCGATTTGGTAACAGAGGGCGCCGAAGAAAATCCCCAGCGCATAGAGCGGCCACAGCCGCTTCAGTCGCGCAATCAGGAAGCCGCCCGGACTCCAATCGGCGCGCAAGCGCGCTTCATAGGCATTGGCAACCACAAAACCGCTCATCAGGAAGAAGAGATCGACGGCGAGATAGCCGCGCGGTGCCAATCCCCCGACGGGCAGGTGGTAAAGGACGATCGCGAGCGCGGCGACGCCGCGCAGTGCATCAAGGGTCCGGAAATGCCGTGTCGTCATCGCGCCAGCGTGACAGAACGGCGTTTCGCAAAGGTTTCCGCAACGGCTATTTTCCGCCCGGCCCGTGGCCGAAATACTTGAAAAAGTCGCTATTGGGCGAGAGCACGACCGTCGTATTTCCGCCCGGCAAAGCATCCTGATAGGCCTGCATCGCGCGGTAGAAGCCGAAGAAGTCGGCGTCCTGGCTATACGCCTGGCCGAGGATGCGGGTCTTCTCGGCGTCGCCCTCACCGCGCAGGATTTCGGATTCGCGCGTCGCCTCGGCGGTCAGGACGGTGACCTCGCGCGCCGCACGCGCGCGAATGCGTTGCGCGGTTTCATCGCCCTCGGCGCGATATTCTGCGGCTTCGCGTTCGCGCTCCTTCTGCATGCGCTGATAGATGGCGAGGCTGTTGGCCTGCGGTAGGTCGGCATGGCGGATGCGCACGTCAACGATTCTGATGCCGAAGCCGGCCGTATCCTGGTTCATCGCGTTCTTGATGTCGACCATCAGCACCGCGCGCTTGCCGGAGAGCATGGCGGCGAAGCTCTGCGAGCCGAGCACGCGGCGCACGCTCGACGATAGGATAGGCGTCAGCCGCATGATGGCCGTGTCGTGGTCGATCAAGCTTTGATAGAAGCGCAAGGGATCAACAATGCGCCAGCGCGCGAAGGCATCGACCATCATGCGCTTCTTGTCGGAGGCGATCACCTCCTCCGTCGGCGCGTCCAGCATGAGAACGCGCTTGTCGAAAAAGACCACGTTCTGCGTCAACGGTGTCTTGAAGTGGATGCCGGGATCGGTGACGACGGCCTGCGGCGCGCCGAACTGAAGCACCAGCGCCTCTTCCGTCTGATTGACGAAGTAGAAGCTCGAGAACAGCGCGATCAGCACGACGAGGCCGAGCAATCCGAGCGCGAAACCCATGGCGCGGCTCATTGCGAGCCTCCGCTCGATTCTGCGGGCGACGCCGATTGCGTCGCGTTCGGCCGGGTGCTGCTTCCCGAACCCAGCATGTTCGGCAACTGGAAGTACGGCACCACGCCCTTCGCCGAATCATCGACGATCACCTTGTTCAACGGCGCGAGAATCCCGCTCATCGTTTCGAGATACATGCGCCGGCGCGTCACGTCAGGCGCGCTGCGATACTCGGCAAGGACGGAGAGAAACCGTTTGGATTGACCCGACGCCTCGGCGATCACCTGTTGGCGATAGGCTTCGGCGTCCTGAACGATGCGCGCCGCACGACCACGCGCTGTCGGGATCACCTTGTTGGCATAGGCCTCGGCCTCGTTGCGCATACGCTCCTGGTCGGCGCGCGCCGCCTGCACGTCGCGATAGGCGTCGATCACTTCGTTCGGCGGATCGGCCTTCTGCATGTTGACGTTGGTGACGGTGACGCCCGCGCCATAGGCATCGAGCGTCTTCTGCATCAGGTCCTTGACCTCGATCTGGATGGTCTCGCGATCCTGGGTGAGTATGCTCTCGAATTGGCTGCGCCCGACAACTTCGCGCATCGCGCTTTCGGCCACCGCCTTGATCGTGGCATCCGGATCTTCGACCTTGAAAAGATAGTCGCCGGCGTCCTTGACGACCCAGAACACCGTGAAGTTGATGTCGATGATGTTCTCGTCGCCGGTCAACATGTCGGCTTCGGCTGGCAGCTCTTCCCCAGCGGCGTTGGTGTCCTCGGTATCGGCAGAGGTGCGGTAGCCGATGTTGATCTGGCGCTGGCGCGTCACATCGAGCGTGTAAGCCGTCTCGATCGGCCACGGCAGGTGATAGTTGATGCCAGGGGGCGTGCGCGCGACGAAACGTCCGAAACGCAGAACGATGCCCTGCTCGAAGGCGCCGACGAAATAGATGCCGCTTGCGAGCCACACACCGGCGACGATCAATAAGAGGACGATCAGGCTGCCCGTTGTGAAGCCGGGACCCGGTAGAAAGCGGCGCAACCTGTCCTGGCTGCGGCGAAGCATGTCTTCGATGTCGGGGGGCCGCATGCCGCCGCCGGGTGTGGGGCCACGGTTCCAGGGACCTTTCGGGCCTCCCGAACCGCTGCCGTCCGACGCGTTATTCCAGGGCATTCTATGGCGACCTCTTCCTTGGTTTCCCAAGGTCCGGCGGTTATATGGGCAAGCCCGCCGGGGCGCAAACCTTGCTGCCCCTTCAAAGAGATGGCGTGACGGCCTATCTGTTCAAGGCTGAAAACCGACAAGGTACGAATTTCCACATGGCTCACGCGACGCGCGAGGATGTTCTCAAGGCGCTCGACCAGGTGATCGACCCGGTGAGCGGGCGAAGCGTGGTGCAAGAGGACATCATACAGGGCCTGGTGTTGCGCGACGGCAATATCGGTTTCGCGGTGGAGGTTGATCCTCGCCGCGGCCGCGAGGCCGAACCGCTGCGCCGCGCCTGCGAGGCCGCCGCCGCAGGTGTCCCGGGCGTGCTCTCGGTGACGGCGGTGCTCACCGCCCACCAGAATACGGCGCAAACTCAGCGGCCGGCGCACCCGCAACGAAGCGCGCCGGCTGCGCCGGCGGGAATTCCTGGCGTCAGAGCGATCATCGCGGTTGCCAGCGGCAAGGGCGGCGTCGGCAAATCGACGGTTGCCGCCAATCTTGCAATCGCGCTTGGCCAGCTCGGATTGAAAGTCGGACTCATGGATGCCGACATCTATGGTCCGTCGGTACCGCGCCTGTTCGATATCCGCGAGAAGCCGAAGACCAGCGGCAAGAAGATCATCCCGATCGAGAAATTCGGCATCAAGATCATGTCGCTTGGCTTTCTCGTGCGCGAGGACGAAGCTGTGGTGTGGCGCGGACCGATGGTGCAGAGCGCGCTGACACAAATGCTCAACGACTCGACTTGGGCCCCGCTCGATATCCTCGTCATCGACATGCCGCCCGGCACCGGCGACGCGCAGCTTACGATTTCACAACGCGTGCCGTTGCGTGGCGCGGTGATCGTCTCGACGCCGCAGGATCTGGCGCTTATCGACGCCAGGAAGGGCCTGGCGATGTTCAGCAAGACTCAGGTACCCGTTTTGGGCATCATCGAGAATATGAGCTTGTTCGTTTGCCCGCATTGCGGCCAGGAAAGCCATATTTTTGGCCATGGCGGCGCACGCAACGAGGCCGCCAAGATGGCGGTGCCGTTTCTCGGCGAAATTCCGCTGGTTCCCGCGATTCGCGAAACATCGGACTCGGGAGAACCCATCGTCGTTGCGGCACCGCACGGAAAAGAAGCACAGGCGTTTCGCGCCATCGCAGCCGAAGTTGCGGCGGGTGTTGCGTCCGAGCCACGCCAAGCGCCACGAATTGTGCTGGAATAGGCACATGGCTGCAGCGACCAAACCGCAGATCAGAAGTCTCTTCGCAACGCCGGTCGCGATCCACTTTCTGCCGGTGGCGCAGGAAGTGAACCAGACACTGAGGCCACTCATTCTCGAGAAGGCGCAAGCGGGCAACAACGAAGAAGGCTGGAACTCGGGACCGGGTTTCGAGAGCTGGGGCGCGGACGCGGCGCAAACCATCTTCCGTGTCGCGCGCGATCTCGCCGACAACATGACCTCGACGCGCGCGGGTGCACGTGTCGCGCTCGACTGGAGCGTGACCGCAACGGCGACGGTGCGCCACAAGGGCGAGTATCGCGCGTTTGCCTCGCAACCGGGCGCCTATTGGTCGGGTGTCTATTATGTCGATGACGGCTACGCCAAATCGGACGATCTGGCTTTGGGCGGCGAATGTGAACTTGCCGATCCGCGCGGCGCCTTGCCCAACATGGTCGCGCCGCATTTGGGCTTTCGTATTCCCGGCGGACAAACGGCCGGTAGTCCCGAGACGATCCGCCCGACCAGCGGCATGATCATCCTGCATCCGTCGTGGCTGGCGCGCGGTGAAAAGCGCTATGACGGCGAGCATCAGCGCATCATGATCGAATTCGACCTGACGCCGCCGCCCGAGTAGCAGGCATCAGCTATCTGAAGGCGGACAACAGATACTGTGATCCCCCTGTCTACTGAATCCCTGCCTTCAGCGTCATATTCCGTGTGCCGCCGTTGACCGTGACGGTCCAGCTGTCGCCGACCTTATGCGACTCCGAGGGGATGCAGAGCGGATTGGGCATACCGGGCGGTGGGGTCTCGTATGTCCGGCACAGCTGACCCTTGTCGTCGATCGCCCAAGTCCCTTTGCCGTTGAAACTTTGACCCATAGCCGTCGCGGTCACATCGAAGGTGTGGTCGGCGCGATAGTGCGTGTGGCTCTCCAGCACGCCGCCTGAGGATATGACCGTGTTGCCGTAGAAACCGGCCATGATGTCGTCGGCTGCGAGCGCCGGCGCTGCTGCCAGTACGAACGCCGATCCGATAAGCACCAAACCGCGCATGACTATCTCCTTTTCAGATTTCCAAGTCAGTTCACACCCTGCACGAGCGTGACCGTCGCGCCGTCCGCGCCCGTCCACTTGTCGCCGACGGCGTGGCTCTCGAGTGGCCCGCAATCCGGATTGGTGCGCCCGGGCACCGGCGGATCGAAGGTCCGGCAGAGCTGGCCTTTATCGTCGATCGCCCACGTTCCCTTGTACTCGAAGCCCATCGACGGAACCTTGCCGGAGAAGGTGTGATCGGCGTTGTAGTAGGTGTGCGATTCCATGCCATTGGCACCGACCAACACCAGCGTGTTGCCATAGGTGTTCGCCATCATGTCGTCGTCGGCTGCCGACGCAGCGGATGACGCGGCGAGGAGTGCGGCCGCGCCGAACAGAAACAAACGCATGAATTCCTCCGGAGGTTGGGTTGATTTTGGCGGCGGCACCTTAGCCAATTCGTTCAGGCGTTATAAGCCAGCCTGAGGCCCGCCGAACGCCAGTCGCACATTGCAAGCCTGCCGGTTGACGACATCGTGATGAACGCCGTCTTCATGTCCTTGCCGCCCCAGCAGATGTTGGTGACGATGAGATCATCGAGCGGCGTGTGTTCGAACTTGCCCGTGCCGGGCCAAAAAGTCGAGATGCCGCCGGCCAGGATCGTCGCCACGCACACCGCGCCGTCCGCCTGCACGCCGAGCGAGTCGAAATAGGCGAGACCAGGATAGGCGCCGACGAAATTCGCCGGCGTGAACCCGGCGACGGGCTTGGCCACGCCCGGCGAAGCCAGCGGCAATTCCCACAAGCGGCCCGGCATCGTCTCGGCGTAGTAGACATGATGGCCGTCGGGCGACAAACCGACACCGTTCGGCGAGGTCAACTCGCGCAGGACCTTCGTGATCTTCGAGCCATCGGCCTTGGCATAGTAGAGCGCGCCATGCAGACGCCGCTCGGCATTGTTGCTCGCGTGGTCGGTGAACCAGAAGCCGCCTTCGGTGTCGAACACGATATCGTTCGGTGCGAGAAGATTTTTCCCGTCGCATTGTGAATAGAGAACTTCGACTTTGCCGGTCGAGATGTTGATGCGCTCGATGCGCCCGCCTTTGTGATCGGGCGGCGTATGACCCGGGATCATCAGGCCGTTGACGATGTTCATCTCGAAGTTGCCGCCATTGTTGCAGCAATAGAGATGACCGTCCGGTCCGACCGCGAGACCGTTCGGTCCGCCGCCTGGCGTGGCGATGGTCTGCATCGAGCCATCCATCTTCACGCGCGTGATTTTACCGGTGGCGATTTCGACGACGATGACTGAGCCATCGTCCATGGCGACGGGACCTTCGGGAAACTTCAGGCCGTTGGCGATTTCTTTGATCTGCATGGGGGCTCCGCGTGGTCTTCTGGCCACAGGCTAGCTGTGGCCAGCCCTCAGGAGTCAACCCTCCCCCTGAATCAACCCTCCCTTGAGCGAGGGTCGAACGCTACGAACGTTCCAGCGTCACGTAGCTGAAGTTGAGGCCGTCCGCGGTCGTGTGATCTTCGCGGGCTGTTTCGCGCCACGCCTTCTTATCGAACGGCGGCAGATGTGTGTCGCCCGACGCCGTGATGTGCACTTCCGTCAACTCGATCCGGTCGGCGAGCGGCAACGCCGCCTGGTAGATCGCTGCGCCGCCGACGACGGCAATCTCGGAAGGATTTTCGCTGCGCGCCTTTGCCAGCGCCTCATCGAAGGCATGAACCGCGACGGCGCCCTCCGCTCGCCAGGACCGGTCGCGCGTCACGACGATGTTGGTGCGGCGCGGCAGCGGCTTCTTCGGAAACGAGTCCCAGGTCTTGCGACCCATAATGATGGGTTTGCCGAGCGTCAGCCGCTTGAAGCGCTTCATATCGTCGGGAATGCGCCAGGGCAGTCCGCCGCGATCGCCGATCACGCCATTGTCGGACATCGCGAGGACGAGGACGATCGGCGCGCTCACCTCTCAGCGAGCCCCTTCAGCGCGTCGCCTTCGAGACCATAGACTATCCAGCCCGAGACTGGCCTCGCGCCCAAACTGTCGTAGAAATCGATGGACGGCTTGTTCCAATCGAGCACCGACCATTCGACGTTCTTCGCACCTGCCGCGACGGCGCGACGCGCGAGATGACGAAGAAGTCCCTTGCCATAGCTCTTGCCGCGAAATTTCGGACGCACGAACAAGTCTTCCAGAAAGATCGCGCGTTTGGCCGCGAAGCTGCTGTACTTCCAATACCAGGTTGCGACTCCGACGGGCGCGTCGCCCTCGAATGCCAGATCGCAATTCAACAACGGCTGCGCGCCGAGATAGTCGCGCCGGATGACAGCCTCGGTGATATGGAACTTTTCCAGCAGTTTTTCGTATTCAGCTAGTTCGAGAAGCAACTGCAGAATCAGCGCTTCATCGCCGAGTCGGCCTGGTCGTATCGAGAATTGATCCATGAAAACAGGCTCTTGTTCGGCGCGAACGGCTTAGCACTCCCGTCGGCCGCAAACAATGTCGAGCGGTCGGGAGAGGACGGGGCATTCGATTGGAGGTCATTATGAATAAGAGTTTATATGCCTCGGTTGCGGTCCTGGCCCTCGTCCTCGCATCGCCTGCGCTGGCGCAACGCGATGATAACAAGGACGAGAACACTCCGCGTGCGGGTCACGTGTCGCGTGACAGCGACACGGACAAGAACAAGCCGAACGAGCAGAATCGCGAACGTCCGCCGCCGGCAAGTTCGCCCACGAGCCCGACGGTTTCGCCCAATGGAACGATGGGCAGCGAAAATGGTGGAAAGCCGCAACCGTCAGGAACGATGGGTACCACCCGTCACGAACGCGGCACGATGCGGCCGGGCACGATGACTGCGCCAACCAACACCAGCGGAACGACTGCACCACGGACAGGAAAGATGGCGCCGCGGACCGGAACCTCGGCGCCGCCTACTGGTCGCATTGGCACGGGGCCCCATGTCCATAACCCTGCGTTCAACAGCATGCGCCGCGTGACCACCGCGTCGCAGCGCTTCCACATCGGGACCTATGTCCGTCCGAGCGGTTTTTACGTCCACCGCTGGACCTTCGGCGAGTTCCTGCCCGCGTTCTTCTTCACAAGCAACTACTGGATCCTGGATTGGGGTAATTTCTACCTTGACGCTCCACCTCCAGGTACCATCTGGGTGCGCGTCGGCGACGATGCACTTTTGATCGACGAGTATAGCGGTGAAGTGATCGAAGTGGTGTACGGGATCTTCTACTGATCCCTCGACAAGCTCGGGATGAGGAAATTGCCAAGAACCTCATCCTGAGCTTGCCGAAGCATGAGAGCACTAAACCGCGATCTCGGCCTTGATGGTCGGGTGCGCCTGGTAATTCTCGAGTTTGAAATCCTCATAGGTGAACGCGAAGATGTTGTCGATATCGGGATTGAGACGCATCGTCGGCAACGCATAGGGCTTGCGCGTCAATTGCTCGCGCGCCTGATCCAGGTGATTGAGATAGAGGTGCGCATCGCCCAACGTATGCACGAATTCGCCCGGTTTAAGCCCGGTGACTTGCGCGATCATCATCGTCAAGAGCGCGTAGCTGGCGATGTTGAACGGCACGCCGAGGAAGACGTCCGCCGAGCGCTGATAGAGCTGGCATGAGAGCCTGCCGTTCGCGACATAGAACTGAAACAGACAGTGGCAAGGCGACAATGCCATCTTGGGGACGTCTGCCGGATTCCACGCCGTCACGACGAGGCGGCGCGAGTCCGGATTGGCCTTGATGTCGCGCACGAGGTTGGCGATCTGGTCGATCGTGCCGTCATGCTGCGTCGGCCAGGAGCGCCATTGCTGGCCATAGACCGGCCCGAGCTCGCCGTTCTTGTCCGCCCATTCGTCCCAGATTGTCACGCCGCGTTCCTGCAGCCAGCGCACATTGGTGTCGCCGCGCAGGAACCAGAGCAACTCGTAGACGATCGCCTTGAGGAACAACTTCTTGGTTGTGAGCAGCGGAAAACCGTCGGCGAGGTCGTAGCGCGCCTGATGACCGAAGATCGCGAGCGTGCCGGTGCCGGTGCGGTCGCGTTTCTCGACGCCCTTCTTGAGCACAAGTTCCAACAGATCGAGATACTGGCGCATGGCGTGATTCCGCTGGGGAGTTTACCTCGTCCTTGCTCGACTCTAGGAAAATATCAGGGCCGCCGCGAGATAGCCGATCACCATGACGATTGCTGCCGCATTCCCAATCACATAGGACCGGAAGAGTTGCGGCCGGCCTTTCATGGTGACCGGACCACGGGGCATGCGATGCAGTAGCCGGCGGCGGAACAGTCCGGGAATATGTCCCGTGCGAAGGACGATGATCATGTCGACGATCAGGTAGATCGCGCCGACCGTCCCGAGGACAAGGAGTATCGGCGTCGAGTGCATGGCGAACTTTGCTCTTTTCGATCTGGCGGAGATTCAGACGCGCGCTTTTCTCAACGCCTCATTCATGCGCACCTGCCAGCCGGGGCCGGTGGCGCGGAAACGCTCCACAACATCCTTATCGAGCCGGAGCGTCACTTGCTTCTTGGTCGGCGCCTTCTGCGGCCCGCGCTCGCCCCGGCGGCGCACCAGCCGCGCAAGATCCGGGAAATGATCGATCGACTTGAACTGCCGAATATCTTCCCTCGTCAGTTCACGAACCTCGCCCTCTGCATCAATGAGCGGCCTTCTTTTCTTCATATCTTCGAACCTCTCTTTTATTTGCCTTCCTCAAGCTGATCACTCGCAGGCCATCTCGGATCGGCGTGTGACAGACGACGTGCAATCGGCCTCGAATGTACCCGACCGACACGCGCCGCGGCTCCGGATAGTCGAAACGCGTATCCTCGTACGTTTGACATGAATCCCACTCGAACTCCGCCACGAGGTCAAAAGGCAGACCGCGCTCCTGCACATTCCTCTCGCTCTTGGCGGGATCGAACTCGATGATCATTTTAATTGTAACTACGAAAAAATCAAGGGCGGGTCTTTGAATCTTTACCAGCGCCCGCCTATATCTATTCCGTCGGCTTGTCCGACTATGGCGATAAACGACTGCGTAATAAGCGGCCCGGACCCGGGGGCGGTACCCGGCGCCTCCACCGGGGTGCTTCGCGCCAGAAGACAGAAATCCGAAGTCGGAAGTCGGAAAATGATTCCGAATTCAGATTTCCGAATTCAGGCTTCTGGCGCGAAGCGCCACGGCGGGGGCGAAATAGGATCGACGGACGTGTAAAGGCTGATCTTTCGCTCGGTATTGTTCCGCCGTTATCGGGCTACTCGTATAGGTGCCAACGATAATGAAATGGCCCTCGCTGCCTAAGTGATTAGGTAAGCGCGGCTCGGGGGGCGCCGGGCAACAGAAGCCCCCCACTTATTCAACTCCCTGCATGGCCGAATCGGCGGACAAGTGAGAGACTCCGCGGCCATGTGATTCTGCGGGGAGGTTCTTATGGGCAGCATCAATCTGGGCCGCGTACTACTCGGTGGTTTTGTCGCGGGCATCGTCGTCAACGTCTTCGAATTCGTTCTGAACGGTGTGTTGCTGGCGGATCAATGGCCGGGTGTCATGGCCTCGATCAATCGGCCGGCGCTCAGTATGCACGACATCGTCGCCTTCAACATTTTCGGCTTCGTCATTGGGATCGCGGCCGTGTGGACCTATGCCGCGATCCGGCCGCGCTTCGGCGCCGGCGTCAAGACGGCAATTTATGCCGGCGCTCTGACCTGGGTCACGGCCTACTTCCTCGCAACGACCACGCCGGTGATCATGGGCGTGTTCCCGCTGCGCATGGCCTGTGTGCTTGTTGCCGTCGGTCTCGTCGAAATCGTCGTCGCGACGATCGTCGGCGCCTGGCTCTACAAGGAAGCTTAGACCACAGCCGCCGCGCTCAGAGGTTGCCTTCTTCGTCTTCGCGGGCCGCGAGGCTCGTGGTCGAGGTCTGGCCGCGTGCAGCCGCCCGCTCGGCTTCGAGCTGCAGGCGTTTTTTGCGCGGCTCCTCGACGAGCGCGACGAGCAACACCAGGGCAATCGCCTCGAACGCGATCGCAACCCAGAACACGGCGTGATAGCCGAGGCTGGCTGCGATCACGCCGCCCACGAGCGGGCCGAGCGCGCTCATGATGCTTTCGGCGGTGTTGGAGAAGGCGAGCCGCATCGCCATGTCGTCGCGATGGCCGAACTCGAAGACGATGTTCTGCGCGCTCATCTGGTAGCCGGAATTCCCCGCGCCCAGGCCGAAGAACGCGACGAATAGCCAGAAGGGCGAGGTCACGTTCATCAACAGCACGGTCGCGGAAATCCAGAACGCCAACGCGATGACGAAGTTGGAGCGAAAGCCGTAGCGGTCGGCGAGATAGCCCCAACCCACGCTCATCACCGTGTCGGCGCCGAGGAAGGCGAGCGATAACGTGCCCACGACGTCGCCCGAAAACCCGATCCGCTTGCCGACATAGATGATGTAGAAGGGCTGCGCCACGCGGCTCGCGATCGCAAAAGTGCGCGCGATCATGAAATACATGAAACCGGGATTGCTGCGGAGCATCGGGATCAGATCGCGCACGCGCTCGCGGATCGAACTGCGCGAGCGGACCGATGGCGGCTCGGGCTCGCGCACCAAAAACCGGAACGCGGTTAGGCCGAGGCTGGTCAGGATGAAGGCGAGCGTGAAGGTCGTCGAATAGCCGTTGCCGAAGACATTGTGACCGACGAGATAGGCGCCGGCGAAGTAGGAGAGCGACGCCGCGATGACGCCGCCGGTCAAGTTGCGCCAACCCTGAAGCTGTCCGCGCCGTTCGATCGGGATCATCTTGGCGAGCAGGAACTGGAACGCCACGCCCTGCGGCCCCGAGAACAAGCCGAGCAGGAAGAGGAAGAGAAGAACGCTGACCAGCAGCGGCGTGCCGCCGAGAAACCAGCCGGCGAGCGCGATGCCGAGAATCTGCACCCGCATCATGGTGCCGAGGAACATCGAGACCGGCAGGATCTTCCGGCGATGTTCGATCTGCGCTGCGCCGGCGATTGGCGAGATCACGCCGCCGAGCTGCTGCAGGCTGGCGCCGAGGCTGACGAAGAAGTCCGAACCTGAGATCAGGTGCAGATAGGCCGGGATGAAGGTCGGCGCGTTGACGAGGCGAAAGCCGGTCATGCCGAGCATGCCGTGCACGAAATGGCCGGCATAATTGCGACGCAGATTCTTCCAGACGTAGCCCTCGAAGACGGCTTCGCGTTCGGCCTCGCCTTGAATGCCCGCGTAGATGTCGCTCATTCGGCCGGCGCGTGTTGGATGATGAAGCCCGCCCTGCGGCGGTAGTAGAACGCCGCCGCCGCAGAGGCGATGACGATGGCGCCGCCGATGCTGATGGCATTCGTCACGCCGATCCGGCTCGCCAGTGCGCCCAGCATCAGCGCGCCCCACGGCATCATGCCCATGAAGCTCTGCGTGTAGTGCGAGATGACGCGGCCGCGGAAGCGCTCATGCGCCACGATCTGGATGATCGTGTTGGTGGTGCCGCCGAGCAGCATCAGGCTCGCCGACGTCGGCAGCAGCAGGAAGGCGGAGAGCCAGAGCCAGTGCGAATGCGAAAAGAGAATGAGCCCAGTGCCGAAGCTGATCGCCGCCGCCACCGGCGCATACACGAGTTGCTTCTCCGTGATGCGCGAAAGCAGATACGCCCCGATCAAGGCGCCGCCGCCGGCCGCCGACATCAGCGTGCCGACGCTCGTCGCATCGCCGTGCAGGAGATCGCGCGCCACCGCCGGCATCATCGAGACATAAGCCGCGCCGAACATCGACGACACTGCCACGAGAATAAGTGACACGCGGATCTGCGGCGAGCGGAAGGAATAGAGATAGCCGTCGGCGATCTCGCGCAAAGCCCGCTGACTGACGCGTGTGCCCCGCGGCGCAAGTTTCATCAGCAAGAGACTGACGAGCACCGCCCCGAACGAAACCGCGTTGAGCGCGAAACAGATGCCCTCCCCCACCAGCGCGATCAGCGCGCCGGCGATCGTCGGCCCCACGATCCGCGCCATGTTGAACATCATCGAGTTGAGCGAGATGGCATGGCGTAGATCTTCGCGCCCGACCATGTCGAGCGTCATCGATTGCCGCGACGGGATGTCGAAGGAATTGATCAGGCCCGCAATCAGCGCCAGGCAGATGATCTCCCACACCTGCACCACGCCGCTTAGCGTCAACGCGGCAAGGATCGCCGCCTGCAGCATCGCGGCGCTCTGCGTCACGAGCAGGAATTTCCGCCGGTCGACGCGATCGGCGACCATGCCGCCGAACGGCGTCATCAAAAACACCGGAACCGTCGAACAAAACGATGTGACGCCGAGCAGAACGGTCGAATGCGTCAGGCTGTAAACAAGCCAGGGCTGCGCCGTGTTCTGCATCCACGAGCCCATCAGCGAGATGAGCTGGCCGGTGAAGAACAAGCGGTAGTTGCGATGGCGAAAGACCTTGAGCAGGCCCGAGCGGCGCGGATGCACCAGTTCGGCGAGTTCCTGTTCGGCCGGTGGCTCGTCCGGCGGCGTGCCGACGATGTTGTCCGGTTCGACGCTCATGGCCGACGATCGATGCTTGTCAGCACCCGGCCCTTCATGCTCCCGTCGCGGTAACCGATATTGTCTTTGCAGGAAACGTCCATGTCCGATACCGAGGTACTCTTCAAGCCGTTCCGGCTCAAGTCTCTTGTCCTGCCCAATCGCATCGTCATGGCGCCCATGACGCGGTCGAAATCGCCGGATCAAATCCCGAACGACCAAGTTGCCGCATACTATCGGGCGCGCGCCGAAGGCGGCGTCGGTTTGATTCTGACCGAAGGAACCGCGCCGGAACACAAGTCGGCGACCAACGACGTCAACGTGCCGCACTTTCACGGCGAAGAATCGCTCAAGGGCTGGGCGAAGGTCGTGCGCGAAGTGAAAGCGGCGGGCGGCCACATCATGCCGCAGCTCTGGCACCAGGGCGTGGTGCGCCACCCCGGTACCGGCCCCTATCCCGAAGCGCCGAGCATGAGCCCATCGGGACTCGCCCGAAAGGAAAAGAAGGTCGCCGAGCCGATGACGGACGCCGACATCGCCGACGTCATCTCAGGCTTCGCCAACAGTGCGCGCTACGCCAAGGAGCTGGGCTTCGACGGCGTCGAGCTGCATGGCGCGCATGGCTATCTGATCGACCAGTTCTTCTGGGAAGGCACCAACGAGCGCGCGGACAAATACGGCGGCTCGCTCGCCGCGCGCGCCAATTTCGCCGCCGATGTCGCGCGCGCCGTGCGTGCCGCCGTCGGTCCCGGCTTCCCGCTCCTGTTGCGCTTCTCGCAATGGAAGCAGCAGGACTTTGCCGCCCGCCTCGCACAGACGCCGCAGGAACTTGAGGTTTTCCTGAAGCCCCTCGTAGATGCCGGCATCGACATGTTCCATTGCTCGACGCGGCGCTTCTGGGAGCCGGAATTTCCTGAACTCGATTCAGACATGAACCTCGCCGGCTGGACGAAGAAGATCACCGGACGGCCAACGATCTCGGTCGGCTCGGTCAGCCTCAATGCGGACTTCATCACCTCCTTCCGCCAGGCGAGTGCCGAAATCTCCGGCATCGAGCGGTTGATCGAGATGATGGAACGCGGCGATTTCGACTTGATCGCCATCGGCCGCGCGCTGATCGTCAATCCGGACTGGGCGAACAAGGTGCGTGCCGGAAAACTGCACGAGCTCATGCCCTATGATCCGAAGGCGCTGGCGACGCTGGTCTGAGTTAGTTCGCCGGGTTGTGGGTTTCGAGGAAGGCGACCGTCGCCTGCAGCATCTGCTCCCGGGTTTCGGAACGCGACAGCCAATGATCCTCGCTGTCCAATTTGACGAAGCTGACGGACTTTCCGGCCGTGCGCAGGGCGCTGTCCATGTCCTGGCTTTGCGAAATCGGTACGACCGTATCGTTCGTGCCGTGGATCAGAAGGATCGGCGCATCCGCTTGCGCGGCGTGCGCGACCGGTGAAATATCCGAGAGCTTGGAGTCGTCATAGTTCTCGACTCCCATGAAGCGCGCCCAGAATCGCAAGGCTATGCTGTTGGACGAGGGCTGCCTGTTGCGTTCCCATCTCAGCATTTCGTGAGGATCGGAGACGGGCGCCACCGCAACGGCGCAGCGATAGACGCCGCGATCCAGCGTTGGACCGGCGAGCGCGGCATAACCGCCATAGCTGGCGCCCACGATGCAGACGCGCTTGGGATCGACCATACCTTGCGCAGCGAGATGGCGCACGCCGTCCGACAGATCGGTTTGCATCTTGCGGCCCCATTGGCCGAAGCCGGCCGAGAGATGCTCCCAGCCGAAGCCCGTCGAGCCGCGAAACTGCGGCTGCAACACCGCATAGCCGCGCGACGCGAGCGCTTGTGCCCACCAATCGAAGCCCGGTCCGTCCTGTGCGGTTGGACCGCCATGCGCGAGCACAACAAGCGGGAGATTTTTTGGTGCGCGACCTCTGGGCAGCGTGAGATACGCAGGAATCGTTCGCCCGTCCGCGGCTGGATAGGAGATGTATTTGACGTCAGAAACATCGGCCGGGCCAATACCCTCGAATTTTGGTCCGATCGGCTTGGCCGCGCCGGTGTTGAGGTCGACGAATTCGTACGCGCAGCCGCTCCGAGGTCCGTCGACGCGAACGAGGACGCGTTTCTTGTCGCTGCTTGCCGAAACAAGTTCGACCGTTTCGTCGGGAAAGGCTTGGACGACACTGTTCCAGCGCGCCTGATCGGACCCGTTGAGGAACGCGTAGTGCATGGTGGAGTCGGTTCTGACGTGTCCGACGAGTCGTCCCGTTCGCACGTCGACGATGGGATAAGCCAGGTAAGGCTCGGCGTTCGCCATTTCGGTCACCGAACCGTCGGCGAGGCTCACTTGCTTGATCGCAATGTTCCCCTTGTCCAGCATGCGCACGACGAGAGAGCGGCCGTCGGCCGAGAAACCTTCGATGCCGGGCGTGTCGATCGGCGTGACGACGTCGAGCGCCTTGAGCCAATGGTCATGGACCTTGAGATTCAAGACCCAATCTTTGTTGCCTTCGTAGTATTCCACGGCTGCTACGACGTTGCCGTTCTCGTCCACGACCCAACCCTCCGAAAGCGGATTTCCCTCCTGAATGACCCTGACTCGGGTGGCCGCAAAATCGCTATCGCCGATGTCGATGGCGAACAATGTGAGTTCTCCCCGGCCCTCGATAAAGTGGACACCGTGGACAAAGACGATCGTGCGGCCATTGATCATTCGGCTGACCGGCACGCCATAGATGACGTTGAGGCTCTCGCTCGTTCCGATCATGAGCGGATGCAGGCGCTTGCTAGACACTGTGAAAATCTGCGCGACGAAACGCGCAGTCCTGGGACCCAGCACGTCTTGCAGTGTGATGCTCGACGCGGTGACGAGAATATTGTCGTTGTCGGCCCAGCTGAGGTCGCGCACAATGATATGCCCGACATTGACGCCGGCGATGACTTTTGCCGCATCGATGTCATAGACGACAACCGCGCTATCGCCCTGATAGCCGGTGACATAGGCAAGTTCCTTGCCGTCTGGAGAGAGCGTCAGATTTTCGAGCGCCGGCAGGCGGCCATAGGCATCGAGCGGCGCACCTGTCGCGATAGGCGCCGAGATGAGCGTCAGCGCGCCCACGCAAAATGCGATCAGATGCCGATTCATTGTGTTCCCCTGATCCCTGCACCGAGCGTAGCCGGAAGCCGCCGGCGGGAAACTCCCTCAATTGGGGGACCTGCGATAGAGCCGCATCTTCAGTCCGCCCTTGGGCCGAAGCGTGATGCGCGCCAGCGGCTCGACCTTGTGATCGTCGGCGAGCTCGAGACGGAAGCGCCGAGTTACCGCCGTCAGCACGATCATCGCCTCCTGCATCGCGAAACTCATGCCGATGCAGATGCGCGGGCCGGCGCCGAACGGCAGGTAGGCGAAGCGCGGGATGCTGTCCCTTTGAGGAGCAAGGAAGCGGGTCGGATCGAATTCGTCCGCTCGCTGCCATAGGAGTCGATGGCGATGCAGGATCCAGGTCGAGATCAGGACCGACGTGCGCGGTTTGATCGCGACGCCGCCGACGACATCGGCGGCGACCGCTTCGCGGCTGATGAAAGGCGCCGGCGGATAGAGCCGCATCGCTTCCTCGAGCACGGCCGAGGTGAACGGCAGCGCTGGCAAGGCGCCCGATGTCATCTGGGCTTCGCCGACGCCGGCCACTTCGCGAGCCAGCCGTGAATCGGCGTCGGGGAACTGCGACAGGAGATAGAGCGTCCAGGCGAGCGCATTGGCCGTCGTCTCATGGCCGGCAAAGACGAAGGTCATCGCGTTGTCGAAGACTTCGTGCGCACTGAACAGTGCGCCGCCTTCGGGATCGTGGGCCTGAAGCAACAGCGTCAAAAGATCGTTCGGCGCCGCGGCCGCATCGCGCTCGAGCAATGCCTTGCGGCGTTCGATCAAGCCTTCCATCTCGCGGCGGAAATAGCGCAGTGCCGGTTCGGCCCTGAGCCGGTCCGGCGTCGGAACCCATCGGGGCAATCCCAGCAACCCCAGCATGTCGATACGGCCGAGCGTCTCCAGATAGGTGAGGAGCGCTTTCGACATGCGCGCGTAATCCATCGTCACGTTGCCGGAGAACACGGTGCGGCTGATGATGTCGTAGGTCAGCCGCATCATTTCGTCGGCGACGTCGATGAGAGCACCGCTAGGCAGCTTGTCCCAGCGCGCCAGCATGCCGGCGGCGGCGTCCGCCATGGTCGGGCCGAAATTCGCGACATGGCGCATCTGGAACATCGGCGCGGCGGTCCTGCGCTGGAAGCGCCAGCTCGCCCCTTCCGCATTCAACAAACCATTGCCGAGCGCAGGCCGGGTCAAACGCTGCACCTGATCGCTCTTGATGTAGTTGGCGGCATTGTCGAGCAGCACATGGCGGATCGCACCCGGTTCATTCACCAAGAGGAAATCGCGGATGCGCGAAGTGAGATGGACGAGCGGCAGGCGATAGGCGCCCTCGCCGAAGGCGGCGATCGGATTTTGTCTCAATTCCCAGAGGACGCGCAGGAACGAAACGGGCTTTCGGCGCGGCACCGGCGCGGCCGGACGTTTCGCACTCAGCGTTTCCGTCATGCCCGCTGTCCCGATCCTTCCGGCATTGCAGGATCATCGCACAGCTTGCCACGGTCGCAAATTTGTACCATCGCGATCACGACGCGAAAGGCAGCATTTTAAATATCCCCAATGGCGGGCTGGATTCAAGGATCGTGATGCTTGTCATCCGCGAACGCATTGACTCCGAATGTGCCGCGCTTAGTCTCAAGCGGTTTTCATGGATCGTGCATGGCAAAAGATTTCATCGGCTATCAGGCATTGACGGACGCAGCCTTGCGCGGCGTGGTGCGCGATGCGCTCAGGCGGATCGAGAAGCAGGGGCTGATCGGCTCGCATCATTTCTATCTCACCTTCAAGACGAAATTCCGCGGCGTCGACATTCCGGAATTCCTGCGCGAGCAGTATCCCGACGAGATGACGATCATCCTCCAGCACCAGTTCTGGGGCCTGAAGATCACCGAGGATCGCTTCGAGGTGACGCTGACCTTCAAAAAGCTGCCGGCGACGCTCGTTATTCCGTTCGCGGCGCTGACGGCCTTCTTCGATCCTGGCGTGCAGTTCGGGCTGCAGTTCCGCGGGCCCGACGGCGAAGCCAAGAGCGGTACGACAACGCAGATGACGCCGCCTCTGCCGGCGCCGGAGCAGAATCGCGAGAAGATGAGCGAGCCGGCGAAAATCCCTGAGCCGACAGCCGACAAGCCCGGCGTTCCGCAGGCCGGCGAAGTCGTCAGTCTGGACTCATTCCGGAAGAAATAGGCGTTTGCAATCAATGCAATCATTGATTACATTGATTGCATGGCCAGCATTACCGTCCGAAAACTCGATGACAACGTGAAAAGAGGGCTCCGTCGCCAGGCCGCAGAGCATGGCCGCTCGCTGGAGGCGGAAGTGCGCGAAATTCTGAGCCGCAGCGTCAAGGTGCCGACGCAAGCGCCGCAACCGAAAACCGGCCTCGACCTTTTTCGGGGAATCCGTGAAGTGGTCGAAAAATATGGCGGCTACGAACTCGAAATTCCACCGCGGACGCCAATGCGTGAACTGCCTTTCCAGGAAGAACAAACGCCGTTTCGGCGGACAGACGCTAAGCCGCGCAAGCTTCGCCGCCGGAAGAAATGATCATTCTTGATACGAACGTCATTTCCGAGTTCGCCAGGCCAACGGTTTCCGAGCGAGTCGAATCGTGGCTCGCGGCGCAAGATCCGCTTGAACTTGCGACCACCACTGTGACCGAAGCCGAGCTTCTGGCCGGCATCGAACTCATGCCGAACGGACGACGAAGGAACGAGATCGCGCGTGAAACGCTCGACTTCTTGAACTATCTGGGTCCGCGCGTTCTCGCTTTCGACCGCGACGCCGCCCGCGAGTATGCCGCAGTCGTCCTCCAGCGCCGAGCCGCCCGATTGGCGACGGAAAATGCTGACGGGCAAATCGCCGCTATCGCTCGTCTTCATGGCGCGACCGTTGCGACTCGGAATATCGCCGATTTCGAACATTCCGGTATAAGACTCATCAATCCTTGGGCGACACGGCCATGACCAAGACCCGCACCGAAACCGACTCGTTCGGACCGATCAAGGTCGCGGCCGACCGCTATTGGGGCGCACAGGCCGAGCGCAGCCTTGCCAATTTCAAGATCGGCTGGGAGAAGCAGCCGCTGCCGGTCGTCCGCGCGCTCGGCATCGTCAAGCGTGCTGCAGCCGAAACCAACATGGAGCTCGGCCATCTCGACAAGAAGCTCGGCGCCAAGATCGTCGCCGCCGCACAGGAAGTGATCGACGGCAAGCTCGACGACCACTTTCCGCTCGTCGTGTGGCAGACCGGCTCCGGCACACAGTCGAACATGAACGCCAACGAGGTGATCTCGAACCGCGCCATCGAGATGCTGGGCGGCACGCTCGGCTCGAAGAAACCGGTGCATCCCAACGATCACGTCAATATGAGCCAGTCCTCGAACGATACCTATCCGACGGCGATGCACATTGCCTGCGCCGAACAGATCGTGCGCGATCTTCTGCCGGCGCTAAAGAAGCTGCACCGCGCGCTTGTCAAAAAACAAGCCGAGTTCAAGGACATCATCAAGATCGGCCGCACCCACACCCAGGATGCAACGCCCTTGACGCTCGGCCAGGAATTCTCCGGCTATGCCACGCAGGTGGCGAACGGGATCGAGCGGATCGAGCTGACGTTGCCCAAGCTGATGGAACTGGCGCAAGGCGGCACGGCGGTCGGCACCGGCCTGAATGCGCCCATCGGTTTTGCGGAAAAAGTCGCGGCGAGGATTGCCAAGATCACCGGCCTTGCCTTCGTCTCGGCGCCCAACAAGTTCGAGGCGCTGGCGGCGCATGACGCGATGATCTTCTCGCATGGCGCGATCAACACGGTTGCAGCGTCTCTGTTCAAGATCGCCAACGACATCCGCCTGCTGGGTTCAGGCCCGCGTTCTGGCTTCGGCGAACTGGCACTCCCGGAGAACGAACCCGGCTCCTCCATCATGCCCGGCAAGGTCAACCCGACGCAGTGTGAAGCGGTGACGCAAGTCTGCGTGCAGATTTTCGGCAACCACACGACGCTCACCATCGCCGGCAGCCAGGGCCATTTCGAACTCAACGTCTACAACCCGGTGATGGCCTACAACTTTCTGCAATCGGTGCGCCTCATGGCGGACGTGGCCGTGAGCTTCACCGATCATTGCGTCTTGGGCATCAAGGCGCGGCGCGACAATATCCAGGCGAGCCTCGAGCGTTCGCTGATGCTCGTCACTGCGCTCGCGCCCAAGATCGGCTACGACGCCGCCGCGAAAATCGCCAAGACCGCGCACAAGAACGGCACCACGCTCAAGCAAGAAGCGGTCAAGAGCGGGCTCGTGACGGCGAAGGAATTCGACAGAATCGTCCGGCCTAAGGACATGATCGGACCGAAGTAGAACAAACCTCATCCTGAGGATGAGCAGCACACTGCATCCATCCTTCGACGGGCTCAGGATGAGGATTGAGCTTGGCTTTCCCGATGGCGAAAATGTTGAAAAAACGCTCCTTCACACTGGCCGGTCATCGCACCTCGGTGGCGCTGGAGCCGGAGTTCTGGGCTGTGATCGAGCGCGAGGCGCGCCGCAATGCGCAAAGCCTGGCCGCCTTTGTCGCCGCCATCGATGCGGCACGCGGCGAGCGCCCGCTGGCGAGCGCCTTGCGCGTCCACGCACTGGCGGCGCAAAAGGCTCCTGACAGAAGCTGACAGCAGCCGGCATTCACGCAGGCGTCGCAAATGCGTAATAGTTCGCTTCAAGCCCGAAGGAGAACCCGCATGATCACGCTTTATCACGCCCCGCGTTCGCGTTCGTCGCGCATCATCTGGCTCCTGGAGGAGCTTGGCGCCGACTACAGAATCGAGCTCGTGCCGATCATGCGCGGCGACGGCACCGGTGCGCCCGCACCCGACAGCTATCTCGCCATCCATCCCTTGCGCAAAGTACCGGCGGTCAAGATCTTCGACGAAGTCGTCTACGAGTCCGGCGCGATCTGTCTCTATCTCACCGACTCCCATCCCAAGCGCGAGATCGGACCGCTCCCCGGTCACAACGACCGCGCCGAATATGTCCGCTGGCTCTTCTTCTATGCCGGCATTCTCGAGCCGGCGGCCACGGCGCGCTTCCAGGGCTGGGACAAGGACAAGACAACGGGCTTCGGCAAGTTCGAGGACATCGAAGCCGCCGTTTCAAACCAGCTCGAAAAGACGCCCTACATCACCGGCCGGACTTTCACCGCCGCCGACATTCTCTTCGGCTCCGCGGTGCAGTTCTTCAAAGGCTCGCTCTTTCCCGAGCGCAAGCACTATGCCGACTACACCGCGCGGCTGACCTCGCGCCCCGCCTACATCCGCGCCCAGGCAAGAGACAATGGCTGATCACCGCTGAATCCATTTGACCAGGGGCGTGAAGGTGAGCCCTTGCACGGTGATCGAGAAGGCGACCACGGCATAGGTGATCGAAAGGATCAGCGCGCGTTCGGGGCCTTGCGGCAACGTCAGCGCCAGCGCCAGCGACAAGGCGCCATGCAAGCCGCCCCAGCCCAGGATCAGAGTCGGGCGCTTCTCGCTCTGGCGGAAGCGGTAATAGGCGCCCCAGGGCAGAACCACGGCAAAGCGCGCGATCAACACGAGCGGAATGGCGGCGAGGAGAAGCCCTGTCTGATGGGCATAGAACGGCACCGCGATCATCTCGACGCCGAGAAGCAGAAAGAGCAGCGCGTTCAGAATCTCGTCGACCAGAGTCCAGAAGCCCATCAGATAAGCCTCGGTCTCGCCGCGCATCGCCTCCTTGGCGCGCGCGCCGCCGAACAGCATGCCGGCACCGACCACGGCGATTGCGCCGCTCAGATGCAACGCCTGGGCCGCCGCATAGCTCGCCATGGCGAGCGCGATCGACATGCTGACCTCGACGGCGAAATCGTCGAGCGTGCCCATGAGGCGGATGACGAGAAAGCTTGCCGCCATGCCGAAGACGAGCCCGCCCAGCGCCTCGACGACGACATCGATCACCGCGATGGATGGGCTGATGCCGCCGGTCCCGGTGGCGAGCGCCAACAGCGCGGTGAAGGCGACGATGCCGACGCCGTCGTTGAACAAGGCTTCGCCTTGCAGCACGACCTGCAAGGTCTTTGACAGCTTGACGAGTCGGACTGTCGCAAGCACCGCTACCGGATCGGTCGGACTGATGAGCGCACCGAAGACGAGCGCCCAGGAAAGCGGCAGCGGCAGGCCGAGCTTGCCGGCGATGAACCAGAGCCCGATGCCGACGACGATGATCGAGCCGGCGACGCCCAGCGTCGCGAGCGCCGCGACCGCGGCCCAGCGGCGGCGCATCTCGCCGAGATCGACCTGCATCGCACCCGCGAACAACAGGAACGCCAGCATGTAGCCGGTGACGGTGGTCACGAAATCGATGTGGTTGATGTAGTCGGAGATCTGGCGGCCGACTTCGAATTGCGGAAAGAGCCATTGCAGGACGAAGAGCGCGCTCGCGCCCACGAGGCCGGCGATCAGCATCGCCACGCCATGCGGCAGATGCAGCGTCTTGACGTTGAGCCAGCCTGCCAGGGCGACCACCGTCATCAGGGCGGCGACGAGTTCGAACGGGTTCATGGCGACTCGCAAAAATACACGTCATCTTTTGCGCGCCATGCTAGGAAGGTAAAGCCGGAAAGACGGTGGCAGGGTATGGCGGACATCATCAATCTGCGTCGGGCGCGCAAGAACAAGGCGCGCGCTGAGAAAGCGGCAAAGGCGGACGCCAATCGCCTCGCGCATGGCATTGCCAAGCCCGCACGCGACTTGGCCAAGGCGCGGAGCGAAAAGGACAAGCGCACGGTCGAGGCGCACAAGTTGGACGAACATTGAAGCACTTGTCATTCCCGGCCGAGCGATGCGATAGCACGCGAGGGGAAGGGAACCGAGGTGTCGGAAATCAGAACTCAGAAATCGGAAGCCAGAAAAGGCATCCTCTATTCTGCTTTCAGAATTCTGATTTCCGACTTCTGACTTCTGGATCCCCTTCCCTTCGCATGGCTTTGGCCATGCTCAGCCGGGGATGACAGTTGGGGATTGCATGACGGACAAACACACAGGCCCACTCTCCGGAATTCTCGTCGTGGATCTGACGCGCGTCCTGGCCGGCCCCTTCGCCACGCTGATGCTGAACGAGCTCGGCGCGCGCGTCATCAAGGTTGAGCAGCCCGTGACCGGCGACGACAGCCGTCACGTCGGACCGTTCGTAAAGACGCCGGCGGGAAAGACCAAGTCCGGCTATTTCATGAGCGTCAACCGCGCCAAGGAATCCATCGCGCTCGATCTCAAGGCCGACGCCGACCGCAGGATCTTCGAAGCCTTGCTCGCGAAAGCCGACGTGCTGGTCGAGAACTATCGCGGCGGGACGATGGAGAAGCTCGGCTACGGCTACGACACGCTAAAGGAGAAGTATCCGCGATTGATCTATTGCGGCGTGTCGGGCTTCGGCCACACCGGGCCTTATTCCAAGCGCCCCGCCTACGACATGGTGGTGCAGGCGATGGGCGGCGTGATGAGCCTGACCGGCCATCCGGATTCGCCTCCGACGCGCGTTGGCACCTCGATGGGCGATCTCGGCGCCGGACTCTTCGCGACGATCGGCGTCGTGACGGCGCTCTATGAACGCAAGACGAGCGGGCGCGGCCAGAAGATCGACATCTCCATGCTCGACAGCCAGGTGGCGCTGCTCGAGAACGCGATCTCGCGCTATGTTGCGACGGGCGAAGTGCCGGGCCGGCTCGGCTCGCGCCATCCGTCCATCGCGCCCTTCGCCGCCTTCGCGACCAAGGACGGCCACATCGCCATCGCTGCCGGCAACGACGAGATCTTCGCGCGCGTCGCGCGTGTGCTCGGCCGCGACGACCTGATCGGCGACGAACGTTTCAAGACCAATCGCAAGCGCGTCGTCAATCACGAGCCCCTGCATGAAGAGATGGAAATCGCGTTGTCGGCGAAACCTTCGCAGGACTGGCTCGCCCTGCTCGACGCGGCCGGCGTGCCCTCCGGTCCGCTCAACACCGTTGCCGAGGTGATGGCCGATCCGCAGGTCCTTCACCGCAACATGATCATCACGGCGTTGGATCGCGAACTCGGGCCCGTTCGCATGCAGGGAAATCCGATCAAGCTTTCGGCGCATGACGATCCCAAGACGCGCGCGCCGGCGCCGGAACTCGACGAACACCGCGCACAGATCTTGCGCGAACTTGGTCTTTCGGCGGAATAAGGCCGCAAACTCGGCGGCCACGTCGTCGGGAATTTGGATCTAATCGTTCGCTTTTGCGTCCCGGTACACCGTGACCGATTTGTCCAGCACGAATATCCCCGCGACGATACTCATGTCGGCAATTTGTGGAGCAAACACGATGGAATTTGCGTCTTCCGCGATCTTGTATCCCGTCAGAACCAACGGTTGCTGTTGATAGGGAACGCCCGTCTCGATCGTGATCAGATTTTTGTCGTCACGCGGAGGTCTGTTCGCGACGTCGTTCAGCATGGCACCAATGGCGCGTTCCAATTCGTTATTGAGTGTGATCTTGAGTAACTCTCCACCGTTGGAGGTAAAGCTATTTTCTCCGGCAAGCGGCGCTGGTTTGCCGACTGTCGCGATGTAGCGCGTCGTCCAGCGGCCGCCGGTCGACTGGCCATTCCACAGCCTGACCTTGAGGATCACATAGGGTCGCACATCCTTGTCATCGACGAAGGTGATGACCGTGAAGGGCGTAACCACCAGTGTCGGCCCATTGGAGGCTGCCAATGTGAACGACTGACGAAACCGATCGGCAGCGACGATAGTTTGTGTGTCGAGGGTGGCTTGCTGCGTGAGGTCAATGTGGAGCGCAGTTTCGGAATCCTTCACCCTGCTCGCCCCAACTTCCGCCTCGACCGCATCGGCCGCAAGAACGCCCACAACACCGAACAGACCGGCTGCGCTGATTGCGCTGCTCTGGTGTCCGGAAATGATGACGTTGGTTTTGGGCACGCGATAGGCGCCAAGAGGCAAATCTGTCCAGCCGGAGGGACCTTCTTCAGAATAGGCAATCGATATTGGCCGCTTCAGTACTGGCGGCTGCTTGATCATGTCGAAGCTGGCACAGCCTGCCGACAGGAAGAGTGCGCCGAGCATGACCGTTGCCCGCAACAATTGGCTCATGACCTTCCCCCCACGGCAATGCGCAAATAAGTATATGCAGAGATTGGTCGCCGCAACTCGAAGAATATCGCGCGCGATCCCGCGCGAGCTTGGTCTTTCGTCGGAGTAGCTGCGGCCAATGTCCTTCGCAGTACGGCTGTCAGCCGCTATCCTCCGGTCGTCTTGGAGAGGAATCGTCATGCTCGAACTGCGCCCGAACTGCGAATGCTGCGACAAGGATTTGCCGCCGGACTCGAAGGAAGCACGCATCTGCACCTATGAATGCACCTTCTGCGCCGATTGCGCCGAGCACACGCTGAAGGGCATCTGTCCCAACTGCGGCGGCAATCTGGTGGCGCGTCCCATTCGTCCCGCCGAGATGCTGAAGCGCCATCCCGCGTCAACCAAGCGCGTGCTCAAGCCGGAAGGCTGCACCCGGGCGGCGTAGGGATGCGCGGCATGAGGTTCCCCGCACTGTCATGGCCCGCAATAGCGGGCCATCCAGTTGAGGCCGCGCTTGTCCGGGTAAAGAAAGTCTTTGTCACCTGGTTGGCCCGCTCGGAGTTTACACTCCGACCGCGCTCTCGCGCGGATCGGGGTGGCGGGCCATGACATTGGAGGAGATGCCAAACTCGATCCTCATCCTGAGCCTGCCGAAGGATGGAAGCGGGGTGCTGGCTCATCCTTCGACAAGCTCAGGATGAGGTTTTGGTTTAAGCTGCGCGGCGAGGGTCCTTCTTGTTCGAGATCTCGGAGCCTGCGTCATTGCTCATAAAGAGCAAGCTCACCATTCCCCGCGGCCGGGGCGAGTGCCACAATCCTTTCGGGACAACGAAGACCGATCCGGGCCGCAGCGTCATTTCTATCGGTCCGGCCGGTGACAGCACCGTGAGATCAAGCTCGCCCTCGAAGACCTGAAGCAGTTCATCGCTTGCCGGATGACGCTCCCAAAGGGGATGCGACGAAAACCGCGCCACACCGAGCTTGCAATTGTTGAAGGTGCTGAGGGTCTTGCCCCTGCCCTTGGGCGAAAGTCCACCTGCAATTGCGCGGATGTCATGGGACGCGATCACCAGGTTCTTTTCCGCCATTTGTTCATCCCCTCGAACATTTCATGAAGGCTTATTACACTATCCCGCCCGATCGGCATCATGGGCAGTGCCCGAGGAGACTTTGTCATGCTGAAACGCCTCGCCGCGGTGGCGCCCATTGCGCAGATGCTCGACGCGCTCACCCAAGATGGCGGCGTCATCGTCGAAGGGATGTTTGCGACCTCGACGATCCGGCGGATGGCGGATGCCGTCGAGACCGCGAGCGCGCGCTTCGCGCCGGGCGGCGCGACGCAGGGCCTCGGTCAAGCCGGCAAGCCCTTCGTCGGCGCCAACACGATCCGCTTTTCCAGTCTCGGAAAGTTGTCGCCTGCCTTCTTCGAGATGCTGGACAACGAGGTCTATCGCGCCTTGGCGGATGCCGTTCTGCTGCCGAATTGCGGCTCCTATTGGGTGAACTCCGGTCAGGCGATGCTGATCGGTCCGGGCTCGTCGGCGCAGATGCTGCATCGCGACTGCATGAACTGGCCGCAGTATTGCGTGCCGCTATGGCCGAATTGTCCGGAAGTCACGCTGAGCGCGATGATCGCGCTCGAGGATGTGACGGAGGAACTCGGCGCCACGCGCGTCATTCCAGGAAGCCACACGGGCGAGAAATATGGCGACAGCTGGGATCACTCCGAGACGGTGCCGGCGGAACTGAAGATCGGCGATGCGCTGATCTATTCCGGCAAGGTCGTGCATGGCGGCGGCGCCAACCGGACCAGGCACCGCTGGCGCAAGGCGATGCATCTGAGCTTCCTCGTCGGCTGGCTGACGCCCGAGGAATCGAGCCCGATCGACTACACCGACGAAGAGCTCGCGGCATGCTCGCCACGCGTCCAGCGCGTGCTCGGCCATCGCTCCTATGATCCGAGACCCAGGTTCGGCGGCGGACTCTGGCTTCGCCATGCCAACAAGATCGAAGACCAGACCGGGGTTAGTTGAATCACATGCGCAAGCGAGTTCAAACAGCAGCCTCATCCTGAGCTTGTCGAAGGATGAGCCAACGCCCTGCATCCATCCTTCGGCAGGCTCAGGATGAGGCTCGATTGTGGCAGCCGCGCGAGCTCCCACTTTGATCACTCGAATAGAAACTGCCGCAACCGCTCGACCTTCAGCTCATGGTCGATCAGGGGCTCCATCCGCTCGATGAAGCGCACCGTGTGCGGCAGTTCGGCATGGACTTCGAACGCCGCTTCGTCCTTCCAGCGCGAGTGGATGTAGAAAAGCCGTGGATCGCGCGTGGAGCGATAGTAGCCGATGAAGACGCAGCCGGGTTCGGCGCGCACCGGCGCACTCGCCTCGCGCATGACCTCGGCGACGGCGTCTTCGCGTCCTTCCTTGGCGTGAAACCGCACGATGGTATCGAGTTCCATCCTAACCTCTCTCGTTTCACCCATTATGAGGGCCCAGCGGCAAGATCCTGTCAGCAACCCTTCACTGTCTCATAGACTAGTTTGTAGCAACCCTGGCTCTCTTGACCGCCAGATCATTTGTCCACTGCGCGAGCGCGTCGACAGTTGGTGCGACGGTGGCCTGGGCGACTACTCCATTGATGAACTCGACGAACTCCGATTGAAACGATGCCCGAGCCCGTTCCCACATCACCTGCATCCCAATGGACGAAAACAGAGTCCTTATCGCGAGGACAAAACTGGCAAAGGCTGCATCGGTCAGCAGTCCATCCTTGTGTTGGTAGTATGAATCCTCGATGTTGAAGAACATCGCCATGCAGTTGGTTCTGAACTGAGCGAGTTCCCTAACGGTCAGGTCGTCTTGTCCGCTTTGTCCCTTGGTCATGGCATCAACCAGAGACGGATCCGCCCACCTCAAATTTATGTCAACGACTCTTGTAGCCCGATTTTGGCGGATGAGTGCTTGCTGGCTCTTCTCCGCCAGCTTCACCTGAACAGTGACCTGCCTCAATTGGAAATAGAGAAAGATCAGCGATACCAGCACCGAAAATCCGCTCACGAATGAGCCCAGAGAAGCCAAATCGGAAAGTGACATAGGTCCCCCTTGATTGAGCCAAATTGCGCTCATGCTATCGGGCTAACGATGGGGCGGACACTGAAATCGCTACTGCAATAATGGCAGATCGAGATAGCTGGCGGTTCCCCGCTCGAGCGACAGCGTCGCGTCGCCGCGCAGGGGCAAGCGCTCGAGATTTTCGTCGTCTGCCCCGGCGATGGCGACTCGAATGCGATGACCTCGCTTGATCAGGGCCGCGATCGGTGAGATCGCGATCGTGATGTCTTCCGCCACGCCCGGTTTCATCGCCGCCATGTCCGCCTTGAGATAGCTGTGAAACCGGTCGGCGGATATTTCGCGCGCTCCCGGTTCCGCGAGTTTGCGATGCGCCAGCCGCAAGACGCCCTGGCTGACATAAGTCACGCGCCCACCGGGCGCCACGTCTTCGAGATAGACGATGACAAGACCGTCCGTGGCGCTCGACGCGAGTCTGAGATGAGCAACAGGTGTACCCGCGATTTCCGTGTCGGCGCCAACCGGAGCGGAGGTATAGGTGAGCAGTCGCTTATCGACATTCGCGCGGTCGCCATAATTCGTCTTCGACAGATCGACCTGGCCGCGATAGCCGGACAGCGCGCCGGTGCTGACGGCGAAATCGACCTTGTAGCGATCGACGCCCGGAGCGGGTTCGGATGGCGCGAGTGCGTTACCGCTAGAAAGAAACCACTTCGTGGACACGCCGTTGGCGGGCGGCCACGAGGCCGTGGTACGCCATCCGCCTGCGCCGATCACATAATAACGGACGCTTTTGCCGATGGGTCTCTCGGGTCCGTCTTTCAGGTAGCGATCGAAAAAGTCGGCCATCAGCTCGGTCTGCGCGCGGTAGGAGAGTGCCGAGGGGCCGTCAGGCGCAAAGGGATCGTCGCCTTCGAATCCGCCATGCGTGAAAGGTCCAACGACCAATTGCTGCGGATTCGAGAATGCGAGGTAGCGGTCGAACGCCTGCGCCGGAGAACTCTCGTCCAGCCATCCGACCAGCACGAACATCGGAAGGTGACGAGCTTCGACCTTGTCTTTCCGCCCGATCAACGACACGTCATTCAGCGTTTTCCCGCTGGTGCAAATGACATCGTCGCGGGCGGGTGCGGCCAGCGCGCAATCATGGACATTGTAGTTCGCTGAATGCGCGGCGATCGCCTGATGCAGCAAGACGCCACCGGGATCGGAATCGACCGGTTTAGGGCCCACGATCGCGAGCTTGCAGAGCAGATCGCCTTCGCAGGGTACGCGGCCGTCATTCAGTTCGCGCGTCTGCGCGCCCCAGGCGGTCAAGAGGTACCTTTCGAACGCACCTCCGGGATAACTGATAAGATAGAGATCTGTGAAATCGAACAGCGGTGCCACCGCCCTGATCGAGGGAGTGGGAAGCGAAGCCATGTTCGCCGCGCTGGCGCCGCGATAGGAAAACCCGTAGGCGCCGACCTTGCCGTTCGACCATGGCTGGCTCGTGATCCAGTCGGCGATGCTGGCGTAGTCATTCACTTCGGCGTCGCTGAACATGATCTTCAACGTGCCGAACGACGCGCCGGTGCCGCGCGCGTCGACCGTCAGCACGGCGTAGCCGCGCTGGTTGAGCAGCGCCACGTCGGACTCCATGGCCAGGTTGGGCGCGACAAAATAAGCGAACGCTTTTCCAAGGAGCGATAGTTCCTGCCCGCGCCAATAAGGCGTCGCCTTGATGAGGGCGGGAACGCGTTGGCCGCGTGCCAATTGTGCCGGCAGCCAGACGTCGACGGCGATCTTCGTTCCGTCCCGCGAGGTGACATAGAGCGACGCATCTCGCGCATATCCCGCGGGCACAGTGGCGCGCGACTGCATCCCAAAAAGAGTGGCGCCGACGACAACAGCGAGGAGCGCGACGACGACCACTGTGCCCAGCAGGCCGCCGAGACCAATCGCGATCCATTTCAAAACACTCATCGCGCTGTCCCCCGATCCAAACAAAAGCGAGCGCACGTCTGGAGCTAGTGCCGCGATCGCCCCACTTCAAGTTAACCCGTGAATGCGAGCAAAAATACCTCATCCTGAGCCCGCCGAAGGACGAGAGTGTCGTCCCTCGCCCGTCGGCAAGCTCAGGGTGAGGGACGCAGAGTCTGCGCACGTCAAACATTTCGCCAAAGTCGCCTTGATACGGACCCGAACCGTACCGATATTGGGAATGGTTCCTTGGGCTTTCCCGCATGAGCGAAGTCTTGATTCCCGCTGCCGAGGAGGGAGTCGACGCGAGCCGACAGGCCTTTAACCCCAAAGCGGCATTCCGCTCCGTCGCACTCAGCATCGTCATCAACGGCGTGCTTCCGTTCGCGCTTTACAAGATCCTGGTTCCCTACTTTCCGTCGGGCAGCATCATGCCACTGCTCTATGCCAGCGCCTTCCCGGTTCTGGGATTGGCCATTGGCTTCATCCGCACGCGGGTCATCGACGCGATTGCCTGCTTCGCGCTCTTCGGCATCTTCTATTCGGTCATCTCCACGGTGTTGGCGGGCGAGATCCGGCTGGCGATGATCGTCGCCTCGACGCAGGCCTTCGTGATCGCCGGCTTCTTCGCCGTCTCGGCGTTGATCAAGAAGCCGATCATCTTCTTCATCGTCCGCCAGTTCGCCGCCGGCAACGACGCTGAGCGCCGCGCGCAATTCACGGCCGTCAACGTCTTCGACAACTGGCACACCTGCATCGTCGCATCGCTGGTCTGGGCGGCGGGGATTGCAGGCTTGGGCGTGGTGGGCGTGACGCTGGCGCTGACGGTACCGCCTGCCACTTATTTGCTGGTGAACAACATCGTCAACACGGCGGTCAACGTGCTGCTCGTCGTCTGGACGATCCGCTACGTGCGCTCGCATTTGACCGCGGCGGGCGCGCGGATGGCCAAGGCCTGACCAATGGCCGAGGCGTGGTAGAACGCTTGCCCATGGTCGAGTATCAAAATCCGAATTATCCGGCCGACACCTTTTCGGGTACCGCCGGCTATTACGCGCGGTTCCGCATCCCCTATCCCTCCGCGTTGATCGAACAGCTTTTGGAGGAGCGGCGAGGCTTATCACGGGAAGAGTCGCTACTCGACCTCGCCTGCGGGCCGGGCCGGCTCACGATTCCGCTCGCCCCTTTCTTCCGCGATGTCGTGGGCGTCGATCTCGAACCGGAAATGATCGAGCAGGCACGTCAAGACGCGCTTCGGAGTGGCGTGACGAATGTCCTTTGGCGCGTTGGAAAAGTTGAAGACCTCGACATACCCGCGCAGTCCTTGGGCATGATTACGATCGGCGAAGCCTTTCACCGAGTCGACCAAAGGCGCGTTCTTGAGAATGGGCGGCGGTGGCTTAGGCCCGGCGGCACGTTCGTGGTCCTCGGCGGCACGAGCAACTTCGAACCGGCTCTTCCCTGGCACCGTGCCGTGACGGACGTGGTGCGAAAATGGACGGGCCTTCAGAATGCGCCTTATGTTTCGACGAACTTCATCGCCGAAACCGTCGAACAGTGCGAAGACCAATTGAACGACAACGGATTTAGGAACATCGCCAGCCATCGCTTTGCCGTACGTCACACCTGGACCAAGGAGTCGATCGTCGGATACCTCTTCTCGACATCCTTTTGTTCGCGCAAGGCTCTCGGCAATAACGCCGATGCGTTTGCGGCAGACATGGCGCAGAGCCTTTCCAAGGTCGGATCGTCCTTCGAGGAAGAATGGACTTTCGGCTGCACGATTGGCAGCAATCCTCACCTGTGAGTTCGAAAAGAAGAGGGTGAAATACTCAGCCGCCCTCTCTACAATATGATCATGCCCACTGAATCGAGACAGACTTGAGCGGTTATCGCGATCCGCTGGATGAGGCGTTCGGCGACGAGCCGTCCCAGCCGCAAGCGGCACCGGTGCCGCGTGAGCCGCCCTATCTTGCCGGCCTGAATACCGAGCAGCGCGAGGCGGTGCTGGCGACCGAGGGTCCGGTCCTCGTGCTCGCGGGCGCGGGCACGGGCAAGACGCGTGTGTTGACGACGCGGCTCGCGCACATCCTCGCCACGCGCAAGGCTTGGCCGGGACAGATTCTCTGCGTCACGTTCACCAACAAGGCGGCGCGCGAGATGAAGGAGCGCATCGGCGCGCTGATCGGCGGCGTGGTCGAAGGCATGCAATGGCTTGGCACCTTTCACTCGATTGGCGCCAGGATGCTGCGCCGTCATGCCGAACTCGTTGGCCTCAAGTCCAACTTCACCATCCTCGATGCCGACGATCAGCTCCGTCTCATGAAGCAGCTCGTCGAGGCCGCCGGCATCGACGAGAAGCGCTGGCCGGCGCGCAACCTTGCCGGGATGATCGATGAGTGGAAGAACCGCGGTCTTTCGCCCGCCGACGTGCCGCAAGGCGAAGGTCACGGCTTTGCCTTCGGCAAGGGCCGCGAGCTTTATGCCCAATATCAGCAGCGCCTGAAGGACCTGAACGCGGCCGACTTCGGCGATCTCCTCCTGCACATCCTGAACATCCTGAAAGGCCATCCCGACATCCTTGCGGACTATCGCGAACGCTTCCGCTATTGCCTGGTCGACGAGTACCAGGACACCAACGTCGCGCAATATCTCTGGCTGAAACTGCTCGCGACATCGTCGGGCAATGTCTGCGTCGTCGGCGACGATGATCAGTCGATCTATGGCTGGCGCGGCGCCGAAGTGGAAAACATCCTGCGCTTCGAGCGCGACTTTCCCGGCGCCAAGGTCATCCGCCTGGAGCGCAACTATCGTTCGACGCCGGCGATCCTCGGTGCCGCCTCCGGACTCATCGCCGCCAACAAGGGCCGCCTCGGCAAGACGCTGTGGACCGAAGGCGATCAAGGCGAAAAGATTCGAGTCCAGGGTGTTTGGGACGCGGAAGAAGAAGCGCGCAATATCGCGAGCGATGCGGAGGATCTTCATCGCCAGGGCGAGCCGTTTTCTCAAATGGCTATCCTGGTGCGTGCCGCCTACCAGATGCGCGAATTCGAAGACCGCTTCATCGCGCTTGGCCTGCCCTATCGCGTGATCGGCGGCCCGCGCTTCTACGAGCGCGCCGAAGTGCGCGATGCGATGGCGTATCTGCGCCTGATCGCGCAAGGCGACGACGATCTCGCCTTCGAGCGCATCGTCAACAAGCCCAAGCGCGGCATCGGCGATGCGAGCGTGCAGGCGCTGCACAAATTCGCGCGCGCCGAACAGATCCCGCTTCTCGCCGCGGCACAGAGAATCGCCGAGACCGACGAGGTACCGCCCAAGGCGCGCAAGGCCTTCGCCGAACTCGCGGCCAATTTCGCGCGCTGGACCGACACGGCGCGGCACATCCCGCACGCCGAACTCGCCGAGATGGTGATCGACGAGAGCGGCTACACCGACATGCTCAAGGCCGACAAATCGGCGGAGGCACCGGGAAGGCTCGAGAACCTGAAGGAATTCGTGCGCTCGATGGAGTCGTTCGAGTCGCTCACTGCTTTCCTCGAGCATGTCTCGCTCGTCATGGAGATCGCGCAGGACGAGAGCGGCGACCGCATCAACCTGATGACGCTGCATGCCGCCAAAGGCCTCGAGTTCAACATCGTGTTCCTGCCCGGCTGGGAGGAAGGCCTCTTTCCCTCGCAACGCACGATGGACGAGAACGGTCTCGCCGGTCTGGAAGAAGAGCGCCGCCTCGCCTATGTCGGCCTCACCCGCGCGCGTCAACGCATCCGCGTCAGCTTCGCCGCCAACCGGCGCATGCGCGGCGCCTGGCAGAGCGCACTGCCGTCGCGCTTCATCACCGAACTGCCGGAAGAGCATGTCGATGCCGTGGTCGACGAAGGCTTCTATGGCGGCTCGGTCGGCTTTCGCGACAATGCCAATGCCGGCGGTTTCGCCAGCACGTATGAGTCACCCGGCTGGAAACGCGCCCAGGCCAATCGCGCCGCGTCAGGCGGCGTGCGCGCGCGTCCGCCCTTGATCGAAGGCCATGCCCACACGGTCCAGACGAGTGATCCGCAAAGCTCGATCTATGCGCGCGGCGATCGCGTCTTTCACCAGAAGTTCGGCTATGGCCATGTCTCGAGCGTCGAAGGCAACAAACTCAGCGTCGACTTCGACAAGGCCGGCGAAAAGAAGGTGATCGACACCTTCGTCGAACGGGCGTGACGCCCGCCACTAGTGCCTCACGCTTGCTGATGCCGATGCCGCGAGCTTGGCGGCCACGGCCTTGCAGTCGTAAGGCAGTCCGGGCTCCGCGCAGAAATCCGGCCAGTGTCCGGTCGAACGCCAATAATCGACGAGTCCGAGCCGCTGTGCCAAAGGCATGAACCGCGGATCGCGGCGCAATGCGATTGTTTCGGCGCCAAACAAGAAATAAATGACATGTTCGCCAAAGGACCGACGAATGTATTCGTCGGTCAGAACTCGATCCGCTACGCGAAACGCGCCGTCTACATCGCCGAGCGATGAGAGAACTGCCATTCCCGAAAAAGGAGGGATGGCGCCCTCGTACACGGACTTTTCGACGACTTGTGCCGCTGCACGCTTGTCCTCGGGCGAGCCCAGACGCGCCTTTAGCGCGGTCCGCAACGCGTCCGTTGCGCCAGGCTTACCAACAGGCGGACGCTCGTAAAAACTTCGCAGATCGAAGTCGTCGAGAAGAGCAAGCGCACGCGTAAACGGCGGTTGCTGACTTTCGATTGTGAGCTCTATGGATTTGAATAACACGTCACGATTGTCCGGCCACTTGCGGTTCATGTCAGCGATGGCTTCGCGCGCTTCATCGATCCGGCCCGCCAGGCCAAGCATTTGGGGAAGAGCAAAAGCGACCCATTCGGTAAACGGCGCAAGATTCCACGCTAATCGGGCCTGAGCGATTGCGTCCTCGAACCGGCCGGAATCGGCGAGCACACTGAAGATGTAGTTCGAATTGGCGCTTGCATTCCCCGGTTCGACGGCAAGCCCCTTCAGCAACAGATCCTCGCGTTCCTTGAACGCGCGAAGCGGCACATTGGCCGAAAGGATCGCGTAGGCTTGTCCGTCTCCACCATCGAGTGCGATCGCGATTTTGGCTTCACGGGTAGACTCCGAGCGCGCCTCCGGTGTGACGACTGCAAGGCCATTTTCCTCATCCACGACCGAGGCCAGCAAAGTGTGACCGGCGGCGAACCACGGTGCGCGCGCAACGAGGTCGCGGGCAATGGCGAGCGAGCGCCCGCCGAATTCATTGATGTCCTCGTCTTCGCCTTCGAGATAGGCCGCCACCAGCGAAGGATCCGACCGGATGCTCTTCAATCTGGGCGACACCGCCCAACGCGTGACGTCCGTTGCATGAAGGGCAACTTGCGTTTGGAGCGGCACAGATGAGTCGGCCGGGCCGCTAAATTCCTTCGACCAAAGAGTCTGGTGCTGCCGCACATCGTCGAGATGCAGCCGCACCGTGATCGTCTTGCCGTCATTCTGCACAGAGCCTTCGAGCGTCAACCCGACGCGAAGATCGGCAAGCGCCCCGCTGACCTTGGGGCCTCCGCCGCGAAGCGAGAGACTGTCCGCGCGCGAGACCGTGTCGACCTGATAGGCGGCAAGCGCGCTGTCGATCTTGTCCAGAAGCGTGTCGGCAAAAGCACGGGTCGTGTCTGAATCCCGGCCGATGACGTCGAACGGAATGACCGCCACCCGCAGCGAGCCCGCAACGGGCGTACTGTAGGTAGGCGCTGCTGCGCTCAAAGATGCTTCGGCTTGCTTCGGCGCAGTGCGTGCTCCGATGGAGAACTGATAAGCGAGCTGCGCCAGCGAGAGCAGCAGCACGCCGCCCAACAGGCCGATCAGCATGGTTTCGCCGGGCGTCAGACCCTTGAACGTCGGAACATCGTCGGGATGGGGATGCGGAATGGAAAACCACGCCACGAAAAGTGCGACGGGAAATCCGATGAGCACGATGGCGATGAGGGTGCGAAGCGCCCAGGAAGGCGTCCCGAACGTAGGCAGGATGATCGAGGCGGCCTGAACGACGATCCAGCCTGCCACCGCATAGGCGGCGGCAACCCGATCGAGCCGCTTGGCTCTGGCCACGCTCAGAAAGTCCTGCACTTTTTCCCCGTCAACGAGCGTCTACCGACAACTCTACCGAACTTCGCGGTCGATGCACCTCCCCTCCGGGCGCCTTGTCTTGGGATGGGACGCTCCATAGTCTTCACCGTCAATCGAGGGGGAAGTCATGACAAAAATGCTTTTCGCCGGATTCCTGGTGTCGCTGTTGACCTTGGCGAGTGCGAGCGTCGCGCGCGCCGCCGAAGTCTTTATCATCCATCACGCGGTCGCCGACTACGCCAAATGGCGGCCAGCCTTCAATTCCGACAAGTCGAACCAGGAGGCCGCTGGTTTGACCAATCCGCGCGTCTATCACGCGCTGGGCAAACCGAACGACATCACTATCGTTTTCGACATGGCGGATGCAACCAAGGCCAAAGCCTTTGCGACAGCGAAGCGGTTGAAGACGAAGATGAAGGAAGCGGGCGTCGTCGGAAGGCCGCAATTCGAGTATCTCGAGACCGCGCCCTAGACGAACCTGCGGAGAAACGAGCCGACGCACCTGCTCCCTGAAAACGGGGGAGTAACCCTCTGGCACATGAATTGCCGCCTGCGCGATGGGCTTGTGAAAATTCGCCGGCGGCGCGCTATCTAGCCGCGGCAGCGATTGCCTGCTTTTTCTGATCCGCCGTGGAGGCTATCGCTTCTGTTACGCATGTCGGGTCCGACGGAACAGTAGGATCGGTTTTGTCCAATTCACCGCACGCATCTCGCGCTGCGGCTTCGACGCGCCTGTCGAACTCTTTCACCCCTGCAGGCGTAGAAAGATCGAGATCGGCGATGGCCACCCCATACGAGACAGATGTGACGACGATTGGCACGCCAACAGTCGAGTATTTGACTATTTTCTGGTGCGCGCGTGGCGCGGTAACCGTGACCACTTCAAGTTTCTGAGCAATCGCGGAGTCGCTCGCTACCGCCGCGCTAAGAATCGCGCTGACGGCAAGAACGACAAAGTGGGTTTTGCGACGAATGAGAGTGCCTTTATCCATTGAGTCCTCCCCCAAATTCTTTGCTGACTCCCCAGCCGAACCATTAACAACCTAGCATAACATGTGCAACGCCGCCGAAACGAACTGATTCCAATCAAGAGCTCTCCAAGCGAGACAAGCGCCTTATTGCGGTCCCGCCAACGCGCATCGCGCCGCATTTCGACAGCCAGCATGCTGAAGAGCAAATCGAAATCCGCTATCCAAGATCGCGTTCCTAAAGATACCGAAGCTTCTCCAATGTCGGGAAGAAGCCTTTGGCTGGCAGAAGGACTCTGTTTGAATAGATGTGAACGGATGGGGAGAGAGACGATGAAGCCGCGGCTCGATCAAATCGATCTGGTGTGCGCCGATATGGACAAGACGCTGGCGTTCTACCGCCTGCTCGGAGTCCCCCAGCCGCGGGTGTGGCGCACCAAGACCGGCGCGCATCACGGCCATGTCGAACTTCCCGGCGGGTTGTCGCTGCAATTCAACTCGCCGGCGCTCGCGCGCGTGTACGACAAAGGCTATCGCGGGAAGCGCGGCGACAGCGTGGTGATCGGCTTTTCGGTCAAGTCCCGCCGCGCGGTCGATCAGACCTACGCGAAGCTCGTCAAGGCCGGGCACAAGGGCATGACGCCGCCCTGGGACGCGTTCTGGGGCGCGCGCTATGCTATCGTCGCCGATCCCGACGGCAACCATGTCGGCATCATGAGTCCGTCGACCGACAAACATCGCCGCCCGCCGCCGGACGTCTAGTCGCGCCACGGCCGAACGGAATAGGCTGGCGCCCATGGATGCACGACACAGCGAAGCGCATTTCGCGCATTTCACGCAGCATGGTTGGGTGCTGATCGAACATCTGCTTACCGCGAGCGAGATCGACGCGGCGCTGCCCGGACTCTTCGAGCTCTATCCGACGCCCGAGGCGTTCCACGCCGGCGCGTCCGACCCGCGCAGCGCCGCGTATCGCGCCGAGGCTCAAGCGCCGGAGAATGCCGGCGACGAAGCGCGGTTCCGGCCGCTGCAATTCGTCGGCTTGAAGGAATTTCCCTTCACCCAGCAAATTCTCAATCGCCTCGCCTTGCATCCCGCCATCATCGCGGTGGCGGAAGCTCTCCTTCAGACGCGCGATGTCAGGCTCTATCAGGCCGAGACCTTCGCGAAATACACCGGCGTGACGCAATACGCGCAGCCGTTCCATGCCGACTACACCAATCACACGATGCTGCCGCCGCGCGCCGATGGGCGTTATCGACAAGTGCAGATGTTCCTCTATCTGAGCGACGTCACGCTGGCGCATGGCGCGACGCGCGTAGTGAGCCGCGAACTGACCAAGGACGTTCCCGTCATGAAGCTTTCCTTTCAGCAGGCGCGCGTCTCCAAGGAGCGTCTTCAGGAATGGGAGCGCGCCGCGGTGAGCGCCACCGGCCCGCGCGGCTCGCTGTTGATTTATGGCGCCGACGTGGTGCATCGCGGCACCGAGATGACGGCGCCCGGCGGCGGGCGCTTCTTCTTCAATCTTGCCTATCGCACGGCGGACGCCGATTGGGTCGGCGCCAATCCCTGGCCGCGCAAAGGCATCGAGCGCGGCTGGCATGCGTTGATCGAAGGCTTGAGCGTTCGCCAACTGGAAGCCATGGGCTTTCCGCCGCCCGGACATCCCTATTGGGATGAGGAAACATTGAAAGGTGCGGCCGAACGCTATCCGGGACTCGATCTTTCGCCGTGGCGTGCGGCGATGTCGAGGTAAGCCGTGCTACGCGACCGACGAAGTCCGATGCTCGCTGGCCGTGCCGTCGTGCTTGACGCGCGCGACAAAGCGCTGGCCTTCCCAGACTTCGACCTCGCATCCCGTTTTCTTGGAGAATCGGGTGGCCACGTCCAGCGCATTGAGATCGTCGCGCAAGGCGCGATAGTGCCGCGCCAATATCCGATTGGAGTCATCGACACTGAATATTTTGTATCGGGCCAATGTCTCGCACCCCTCCAACACAATCGATTGGCGAAGACATAGGTTAGTACGTTCCTTGCGTCGAGAAGAAATCCTGACGGCGGACGCGCAGATCGTCGCGTGATCTCATTGCGGTCAATCGTTCGCACATTTTGGTGCGCAACCGAGTTGGCCTTCAAAATATCGCGGATGGAATTTACAGAATGCCGGAGCGCGAATATCAGCGCCTCATTGGCTGGAAGCTCTCTACACGACGGCGTCGGTCGTACGGAAGTGTACCGAAAAAGAACGCTCCGAGGTCCGAAACCGTGCTTAACTCATCACAGCGCACGCCGATGACTTTGGGCGCTGGCGCTTGAGAGACAGTATCATCCGGGCATCCCCCCATCCCTGCACTGCCCGGATCGTTGGACCCCGACGGGGGCGGGGTCCTTCCTTTCCTGGCTGCAGGCAGAGATGCGCGGCGTCCCCGCCGACGCGGGGCTACCAAACGCACAAGTTTCGACGGCATAAAGCCCGCGCGCCAAAAAAAAGCTCCCAACTCTGTCCGATATGGTACCCAGAAACGCATTGGAACCTTCGACAAAAGCGCCCATGAATGGGACTGGGTATTGGGTTGAACGGGTTCGGTCATGCACCGCAACCTCTCAGAGTTTCGGATTCAAGTTTACCGGCAAGATGGCGAGTTGTCCGTCTACCTGTCCACACCCGCTTGGGACGTGGCCGACGCCACCGAGCAAGCGGAACGTCTCGTGTCGCGCGTCCTGCCAAAGGCGGAAGTCTGGAGCGAAGGTTCGCTCGTCAACACGGTTCACGTGGAGGGCGGCGGTACGGTTTGTCCGATCCCTAAATTGCCGACCGCCCCGCTCGCTAAGGTTTCCTAAGATTGGCGGGGCCGCGTGCACATCCTCATCACGTTCCAGAAACATGGGCGGACGCTCACCGCGTTTCCCTACCCGGCTAACAAGCCGGAAGATTACCGCGAAGGCATTTTCAAAGCCTATGAGCGGTTCGTCGAGGAAAACCCCGGCGTGGAATTGTTTGACGGCGTGAATGTCGTTTTCGACAGGATCAACGTCGTTGACGCCAAAGACTCCGACTCCGAGCTGCGCGAAACACCGGGCTGACGATGGCAGAAAGCGATGAGGAAATTCGAGAAGCCGCCAAGCGCTTTCTGGACAGACACGGCCCGGATGCGCTGTCTGAAGCCGACGTTATGCTGCAGGACGCGATCCGCCAGCGTGATGCCGGAGCTCTTTCATACTGGCGCGCGCTCATAAGGGCGCTGCCTCGCACGCAACCCTAAGGCGAATTAGAACAGGGTCAGTAGAGAGAATTCCGGCGTTGCGTCCCTCTGAGCCCGCTCGCCAAAATGTGACGGTCCTAACGAATGTACTAAATGGTACAGTTCGGCTAACCTAGCTCGTCGCCAGTCTGATGGTTGAGCACTGGCGCTTGAGAGACCTTTGGGACGTCCACCTGAACGGCGCCCGCGCTCCCGCTCAAAGCCGGGAGGTCGCTCGATTGACCCAATACAAAATATTCCGCGTTGACGACGCCAATCGGATATTGGATCGCCACCATCCCACGCTGGACGACGATCTAAGCGCTCTGTATTTGGCCACCAAACTCGCGGCAAAAACCGGATGCGAGGTTGAGATCTGGGATGAACAAAGATTTGTCGCGCGCGTTGATCGCGATGGCAGGGCCAGCACGCAAAGGACAACTCCGGATCGACTGGAAACCTCCACCGTCGGAATGCCTTTATCCTTCGGATGGGTATCGAAGAACCGATGAGTCAAACACTTCACTGTTCGCGTTGCGATGCGGCGTTATCGCTTCCGCTCGAACACCTCGATGGACGGCACGTCAGGTCACCACAGCAACGCGATCGCGAGCCTCTGACCGAGCGCGGCTCTGTCTATATGTCGATGAGCCCTCTTCGCCACACCGAGGGTTCCGTCAATCAGGTGCCTCAGGCCTGGATGAGATTGGACGACCTTCTCGATGGGGTCGGCTACACGAGCGACCGCAAGAAATTGTCCGGTTGCTGCGGCATTGCCGGAACGCACGGGCCGAATCGGGTCTGTGTGTGCGGCGCGTCGGTCGGCACTGAATCATCCGATTGTTGGACGCCTCGCATGTTCGTGCCGGATCCGGCAACAACGGGATGGAAGACAACTTAGAACGCGCTGAGTGATCTGAATTCCACAGGCCAGACTCAGTAGCGAAGTTTTCCAACGTGTAAAGTTTAGGCTTCCCTTTACCCCTGCGTGAACGGGGGAGGAAAAATCACCCTGCCGCCAGTTCGGCGGCGACGTCGGCGCGCCACTGCGCCACCGAGTCGACGGGCGCCCCGAGCGCAGTCTCGGCCAACAGCTTGTCGACGAATTCGCTGAAGTCGCGGCCGAGCGTCGCGCGTTGCCGTTTGTAGAAGGCCCGCATGCCGGGCTGAGCGAGCGAATGCCTGAGACCCGCGGCAAGGCTGTCGAACGTCACCTGGTTGAGCAGTCCTTCCTGGAATTGATTGAAAGAATCCTCGGCGTTGTAGAACCGAGCACCGCAGTAGAACGCGAACTGACGGATCTGCTGGTCGGTGACGTCCCTGGCGCATTCGGACGCCTTCGTCACCGCGTCGGCGAGTGACGGGTCGGACAAGCCCATCATGATGTCGACGATGCGCGTCACCCGCGTGGCGCGGATCGAGGCCTGTTGGTTTCGCTCGGCCTGCTTGACCTGCAGGCTGAGATAGATAAGCGAAATCAGCACCGCGACGGCGCTGACGAAACTGCCAAGCGAGGCAAGGTCGGTCAGTGACATGATGGCTCTCCCGAAAGATTTTCAGAATATATTTTTCGTCCCTTATCCAACATCTATCCACGCCGCGCAAAGTGGACACACCGAGACTCCCTGACATCTTTTCGCGACGCTGTTGGATAAGTCGTGGATAGCCGCAACGCAGCGAAGTTTTGCGCCCCTTGAACGCGCCCTGCCCGCCCTCCACCTTCACCCGCATGACCAGTCTTGCGCTCGCTTGCGTGACCCCATCCGTCGTGACGGAGGCTTTGTCACGCGCGCCGCGCAAACGTCCCAAGCAAAAAAATTCTCGGCACAATTATATTGCCGAAGCGCATCACGCTACCAAACGTGCCGGTGCGCCGAACGGAAACCGCAACGCCTGGAAGCACGGCCGCTACGATTGCGACTTCCATGCCTTCCTGGCGCGGGCGACCGCGCTCACGCGTATCGCGCACCATTCGATTCTCCTCGCCAGGATCCTGCGCGTCGAACCCGACAACGCAGCCGCGCGCGCCGGCCTCGCCCGCAATCTCCAACTGTCGCGACTCGTATGCCTCGGCTATATCGAGCGGAAGGAGTCGCATGCCGCACAATCCGCCCCCAAGTCCACCGTTGTGGAAGGCGAGCGTCACGCTGGCGAAGGAGCTCGCCGCCGACGTCAGTGCCGTGCTGGAGCTTTCGCCGCCGGCGCCGCAGGCGGTGCTGATCGTCGACGAACTCTTCCAGGACACGGCGACGGTGGAAGCGCTTTACGACCAGGCGCCGGACGCAGCGCTGTTGTCGCGCCTCACGGGCCACAGCGTGGAGGTCGTGCCGCTCCCGGATCAGGATTGGATCAAGCTCAGCCAGGAGGGCCTGGCGCCGGTTCGCGCCGGTCGCTTCTTCGTCTACGGCGCGCACGATCGGGGCCGGGTGCCGCCGGGCGTGATTGCGCTGCGCATCGAAGCGGGACTGGCCTTCGGTACCGGTCATCACGAGACGACGGCGCTTTGCCTCGCCGCGCTCAGCGGTCTCGCCAGGCGGCGCTCCTTCGCCAACGTGCTGGACCTCGGATGCGGCACGGGATTGCTCGCGATCGGTGCGGCGAAACTTTGGCGCAAAAATGTGATCGCGTCCGACATCGATCCCGACGCCATCGCCGTGACGAAGGACAATGCGCGCGCCAATGGCACCGCGGCGCTGATCCGCGCCATCACGGCGGATGGTCTCACCCATCAAGCGACCCGCAGACGCGCGCCATTCGACTTGATCGTCGCGAATATCCTTGCGAGCCCCCTCACTTTGCTCGCACCCGCGATCACACGCGCACTGGCCAAAAACGGCATGCTCATCCTGTCGGGCATCCTCAGAAACCAGGAGAATCTTGTTGTCAGTTTCTACACGCCGCATGGCCTGATCTTGCGCGAACGCCGTCGCGATGGCCCCTGGAGCGCGCTGGTGCTGGAACGGCCAGCCTAATAAGCTTGCGGCACGTCTCCTTCGAACAGGCATTCAACTATGGATAAGATCGGACCTTTCCAAACCTACGAAAACGAAACCGATGCGCAGACTTGCGCGCCACGGCTCGCGGCGCTGCGCGCCGAATTGAAGCGCCGCGGCCTCGACGGCTTCATCGTGCCGCGTTCGGACGAGCATCAGGGCGAATATGTGCCCAAGCGCGCCGAGCGCCTCGCCTGGCTCACCGCCTTCACCGGCTCGGCCGGCGCCGCGGTCGTCTTGGGCGACAAGGCGGCGATCTTCGTCGATGGCCGCTACACGCTGCAGGTCCGCCAGCAGACCGACACGAGCCTGTTCGAACCGCGCGACCTGGTCGAGGAAGGTCCGGCCGGCTGGATCGTGAATGCGCTGCCGAAAGGCGCCAAGCTTGGCTATGACCCCTGGCTGCACACCCAGGCCGCGGTCGAGATGCTGCGCGCATCGACCGAGAAAGCCGGCGGCACGCTCGTCGCCTGCGAGTCAAATCCGATCGATGCCGTGTGGTCCGATCAGCCGGACGCGCCGACCGCGAAGGCGATCATCCAGGACGCGGCGCTGGCCGGCGAGAGCGCCGAGTCCAAGCGCACCCGCATCGCCGAAGACGTCAAGGCGCAAGGCGCCGATGCCGCCGTCATCACCATGCCGGATTCGATCTGCTGGCTGTTGAACATGCGCGGCGGCGACGTGCCGCACACGCCCTTCGCGCTCTCCTTCGCGATTTTGAATTCCGACGGCTCGACCGATCTTTTCATGGATGCGAGGAAGTCATCGCCGGAGCTGATCAAGCATTTCGGCAATGCCGTGCGCCTGCGCGAGCCCAAGGAATTCTCGCCCGCGCTCAATGCGCTCAGAGGAAAAAGCGTCGTTGCCGATCCCGGCACGGCGGCCGCCGCGATCTTCGACCGTCTGACCAAGGCCGGCGCCAAGATCAGGCGCGCGCCCGATCCGGTACAACTCCCCAAGGCGTGCAAGAACGCAGCCGAGATCGAAGGAACGAAGAAGGCGCACGTCCGCGATGGCGCGGCTTTGTCGAAATTCCTTTCCTGGCTCGCGCGCGAAGCGCCGAACGGTCATCTGACCGAGATCGACGCCGCCAAAACGCTGGAGGGTTTCCGCGCCGAGACGGGCGCACTCCGCGATCTCTCCTTCGATTCGATCTCCGGCGCCGGCTCGAACGGCGCGGTGGTGCATTATCGCGTCACCAAAGCGACCAATCGGCCGATCAACAACAACGAAGTCTTCCTGATCGACTCCGGCGCGCAATATCCCGACGGCACCACCGACGTGACGCGCACCATCATCATCGGTACGCCCACGGCGGAGATGAAGGACCGCTTCACGCGCGTGCTGAAGGGTCATATCGCGCTTGCCACCGTGCGTTTTCCGGAAGGGACGACGGGCATGGCGCTCGATGCGTTTGCGCGCCGCCCGCTCTGGGAAGCCGGTCTCGATTACGACCACGGCACCGGCCATGGCGTCGGCAGCTATCTCTCGGTGCATGAAGGGCCGCAGAACATCTCCAAGCGCAACGTCACGCAGCCGCTGAAGCCCGGCATGATCTGTTCCAACGAACCTGGCTTCTACAAGACCGGCGAGTTCGGCATCCGCATCGAAAATCTCGTCGTCGTCACCGAAGCGAAGACCGTGCCCGGCGGCGAGCGCAAGATGATGGAGTTCGAAACCATTACGCTGGCGCCGATCGATCTCGGACTGGTCGAGCCGAAACTGTTGAGCGCCGACGAGCGCGCCTGGCTCAACGCTTATCACGCGCGGGTGCGCGATACCTTGTTGCCGCTGGTGGGCGCGGAAACAAAGCCCTGGCTGGAACAGGCGACCCGGGCGATATGATAATGTTCCGACCGTCATGGGCGGCTCCCCAGGTCCGCGCGAAGCGCGGCCGGAGGACAAACCCGAGCCGCCCACCCATCACGCCCGCGTCTGCGGGCGTTCGTGAGTCATTGGCGCGCGGACGCACGCCGGATGGGTGGCCGGGTCAAGCCCCGGCCATGACGAGGAGAGGCTGAATGCGAAAAGATCGCGCCGCGCCGCACGGAACCATCCATCGTCTCTCCTACGAGAGCGAAATTCTCGCCGACAATTTTCTCGGCGATCCCAACATCCGCGCCATCGATGTCTATGTGCCGCACGGCCATTTCGGCCAGGGCCTGCCGCTCCTCGTCGATCTTGTCGGCTTCACCGCCGGCGGGCCGGTCCACACCAACTGGAAGAATTTCGGCGAGAATTTGCCGGAGCGGCTCGACCGCCTGATCGCGGCCGGCACGCTGCCGCCCGTTGTCGTCGCGTTCCCCGATTGCTTCACCAAGCTCGGCGGCAATCAATATGTGAACTCGTCGGTCATGGGACGCTGGGACGATTTCCTGCTCCAGGAAGCGGTTCCCTTCGTCGAACAAAAGTTCGGCTGCGGCGGAGAAGGGCGGCGCGGCGTTTTCGGCAAGTCGAGCGGCGGTTATGGCGCGATGGTGCATGCGCTGTTGCATCCCGATTTCTGGAGCGCGGCGGCGGTGCATTCCGGCGACATGGGCATGGAGCTGATGTACCGCCACGAATTCGTTCCGGTGCTGCGCGCGCTGGCGAAAAGCGGCGGCGACGTCAAGCAATGGGTCGACAGCTTCTGGGAATCGAAGAAGTTCAAGGACAGCGACATCCACATCATCATGATCCTGGCGCAGGCCGCGAGCTTCGATCCCGATCCGAGCGTGCCCTATGGCGTGCGCTTGCCCGTCACGCTCGACACCTGCGAGATCATCCAGGACCGCTGGAACAACTGGCTCGCCTTCGATCCCTTGACGCTGGTCGAACAGCACGGCCCGGGCATGAAGAAGCTCAAGGCTCTCTACATCGATTGCGGCGATGTCGATCAGTACAATCTCGTCTATGGCGCGCGGCGCATGACGAAGCGCTTGAAGGCGATGGACGTGCCGCACACCTATGAGGAGTTTCCCGACAACCACACAGCCGTCGACTACCGGATGGACGTCAGCCTACCCATTCTGGGTAAGGCATTGGCGGGCTAACCCCCATGTCATGGCCCGCCGGAGAGCGGGCCACCCAGGTGACAAAGACTCTTTCTACCCAGACAAAACGTGGACCCAGCTGGATGGCCCGCTGTTGCGGGCCATGACAAGGAAGAGGTGAGGGCGCGCCTACAACCCCGCGATCATCTTGAGCCACGCATCCTCGTCGATCACCTTGACGCCGTGCTTCTGCGCCTCGCTCAGCTTCGAGCCGGCGCCGGGACCGGCGACGACGAGATCGGTCTTGGCCGAGACCGAGCCCGACACTTTGGCCCCTAAGGATTCGGCGCGCGCCTTGGCTTCCTGGCGCGTCATCTTCTCCAGCGAGCCGGTGAAGACGACCGTCTTGCCCGCCACCGGCGAGCCCGCGATCTTGCGCGCTTCCAGCGGAACGACCGTCACCTCCTTCAGCAGGTTGGCGACGAGACGCACATTGTGCGGCTCGTCGAAGAAATCCTTGATCGCCTGCGCCAGCACTTCGCCGATGCCTTCGATCTCGTCGAGTTCGGCGACCGCGTTCTTGCCTGCCATCGCCTTGAGGAACGCCTCGATGGTCGGATAGGTGCGCGCGATCAGCCGCGCATTGGTTTCGCCGACATGGCGGATGCCGAGCGCATTGATGAAGCGGTCCATCGCGATTCTGCGCCGCTGGTCGATGGCCGCGACGAGATTATCGACGAGCTTGCTCTCGGCATCCTCGTCCTTCTTGGCCTTCTTGACCTCGTTTTTTCCTTTCTTGGCGCGCCGTTCGGCGGAGAGTTCGGCACGGCGTGCCGCCAGCGCGCGGTCGAGCTTGTCGGGCGTCTTCGCCAGGCGAAAGATGTCGGCCGGCTCTTTCAACAAGCCCTTCTCGTGCAGCGTCTCGATATAGACGCCGCCGAAACCTTCGATATCGAAGGCTTGGCGCGAGACGAAATGGCGAAGCCGCTCGACCGCCTGAGCGGGACAGATCAGTCCGCCGGTGCAGCGCCGGTCGACTTCTTCGCGCCCCGTCTTCTCGTCGACCTCGCGCACCGCATGGCTGCCGCAGGCCGGACATTTGTGGGGGAATTGGAATGCCTTGGCGCCGCGCGGCCGCTTCTCCGTCACCACGCGCACCACTTGCGGGATGACGTCGCCGGCGCGCTGGATCACCACCGTGTCGCCGAGGCGCACATCGAGCCGCGCGATCTCGTCCTCGTTGTGCAAGGTCGCGTTCTGCACGACGACGCCGCCGACCGTGACCGGTTTGAGCTTGGCAACCGGCGCGAGCTTGCCGGTGCGCCCGACCTGGATGTCGATGTCTTCGAGCACGGTCTCGGCCTGCTCGGCCGGAAACTTGTGCGCGATCGCCCAGCGCGGACTGCGCGACACGAAGCCGAGACGCTCCTGGAGCGCGAGACGATCGACCTTGTAGACGACGCCGTCGATATCGTAGCCGAGCTTCGCGCGCTTGGCCTCGACATCGCGATAGAATTTGAGCACGGCATCGACCGTCTCGATCCGCTTGGTCAACGGGTTGACGGTAAAGCCGAAGGCGCGGAACGCATCCAACATGCCCCATTGCGTATCGGCGGGAAACTCGCTCACCTCGCCCCAGGCATAGGCGAAGAAGTTGAGCGCGCGCGCGGCGGTGATCGCGGGATCGAGCTGGCGCACCGATCCCGCCGCCGAGTTGCGCGGGTTGGCGTAGACGGGTTTGCCCTCCTTTTCCTGGCGCTTGTTGAGCGCAGCGAATTCACGGTGGCTCATATAGACTTCGCCGCGTACCTCGAAGATCTTCGGCGCCTTGCCGCGCAGGCGCAGCGGAATGTCCTTGATGGTGCGCAGATTGCGCGTGATGTCCTCGCCTTCCGAGCCGTCGCCGCGCGTTGCGCCTTGCACGAAGATGCCGTTCTCATAACGCAGCGAGGCTGAGAGCCCGTCGATCTTGGGTTCTGCGGTCAGCGTGAGTTTGTCGCTCTCTTTGAGACCAAGAAAGCGGCGCACCCTGACCGCGAAGTCGTGCACATCCTCGTCGCTGAAGGCGTTGTCCAACGACAACATCGGGCGGGCGTGCACGACCTTGGCGAATTTCTCGGAGACCGACGCGCCGACGCGATGCGACGGGCTGTCGGCGCGCACGAGCTTCGGAAACCGCTTCTCGATCTCATCGTTGCGGCGCCGAAGCGCATCATAGTCGGCGTCGGATATCGTCGGCGCATCTTCGCCGTGATAGCGCCGGTCATGTTCGGCGATCTCGTTGGCGAGACGTTCCAACTCGCGTACCGCTTCGGAGTCGGTGAGCTTGTCGACGGGTTTCCTGGCGCTCATGCGCGTTTGCGTTTCTTGGGCGCAGGCGTGCGCGCTTCGGCGATCAGGCGGCGCGCGGCGGCGCGCGCTTCGTCGCTGACGACGGCGCCGGAGAGCATGCGCGCCACCTCCTCCGCCCGTGCATCGTCGTCCAGAAGCGCGACGCGCGTCTTGTCGCCCACGCGCGTGATACGGAAGTGGCGCTCGGCGCGCGCCGCCACTTGCGGCGAATGGGTGACGAGCAGGACCTGCGTCGTCTGTGCGAGGCGCTGCAGCCTCTCACCGACGGCAGCGGCGACGGCGCCGCCAACACCGCGATCCACTTCGTCGAAGACGAGCGCCGCTGGCGGCGACGCTTCGGCCAGCGCGACCTTCAGGGCGAGCGAGAAGCGCGCCAATTCGCCGCCCGAGGCGATCCGTCCAAGCGATCCGAAAGCGGCGTTTTCCAGCGTCGCGACTTCGAACGCGACGCGTTCCACGCCGTGCGCCGTCGCCGCATCTTCGCCGAGCGTCTGGACCGCCACACGGAACTTCGCCTGCGCCAGCTTCAAGGGCGCCAGTTCCGCCGCCACCGCGTTCTCGAGCTTACGGGCGGCGGCGATTCGCGATGCCGTGAGCTTGCTTGCCGCCTCGAGATAGGCTGCGCGCGTCGACGCGACTTTGGCTTCGGCTTCCTTCGTGCGTCCGCCGCTCGAGTCGAGCGCATCCCGCTTCGCCTCGAACTCCTGCAGCACGCGCGGCAGTGCGTCAGGCGTCACGCCATACTTCCGCGCCGCCGCGCGCAGGGCGTGGATGCGATCCTCCGTCTTCTCCAATTGGCCGGGTTCGAAATCGAGCCGCGACGCGAGCGAATCGAGTTCGCGCCGCGCATCTTCCAGAGCATGGTAGGCCTGATCCAGCGCTTGTTCCGCACCCGACGCGGCTTTCCTCGCATCTTCGTTCATGCGCGACAGCCGCTTCAATGCCGCCGACATCTGTGCGCCCGCGCCACGCTCGCCGTTCAGAAGTTCCGAAGCGGCGGTGACATCTTCGGCAATGCGCGAAGCGTTCATGAGCAGCGAGCGTTCGGCGGAAAGCTTCGCCTCCTCGCCTTCCTCCGGCGCGAGTGCCGCGAGTTCCTTGGCCGCATGCAGGACATAGTCCGCATCCGCTTGCGCAGCGGCCTGCGTCGCGCGCAACGCTGCAAGGTTGTCGCGCGCCGCATCGAACTGCGCAAACATACGCGCGGTTTCGTTCAGCAGCACATCGTGTGCAGCGAAAGCGTCGAGGATGCCGCGATGCGTCGAGACATCGAACAGACCGCGATCATCGGCCTGGCCGTGCACCTCGACCAGTATTGAACCCACGTCGCGCAGGAAGGTGACGCCGACCGGCTCGTCATTGACGAAGGCGCGCGTTCTGCCGTCGGCCGCGAGTGTGCGGCGAAGGACGATCTCGCTCTCCACCGGAATCGATTGCTCAGCAAGCAGCGCATGCACGCCGTTGCGTGTCGAAGGCTCGAACACCGCCGTTGCGGAGCCTTGCGCCGCACCCGGCCGTACCGAAGCGCGGCCGCGCCCGCCTGCGGCCAATCCCAAAGCGTCGAGCAGGATCGATTTGCCGGCGCCCGTCTCGCCGGTCAGGACGTTCAAACCCGACGCGAATTCCAGCGCCGCGGCTTCGATCAAAACGATGTCCCGCACTGTCAGCGCCGCGAGCATCGACCGGTCCTTTGAGAGTCTAGCTCAGGATTCTGGATATCCACGAGCCTTGGTCAATCTCGGGCTGCAGGTGACGGCCTTGCAGGAGTTCGTAGGCGTCCTTGTACCAGGGGCTGCCGGGATAGTTGTGGCCGAGCACGGCGGCGGCGGTTTTCGCTTCGTTGTATACGCCCAGCGCATAATAGGCTTCGGTCAGGCGCTCGAGGGCTTCGGCGATTTGCGAGGTCTTCTGATACTGCTCCACCACCGTGCGGAAGCGGTTGATGGCGCCGACATAGTCGCCTTTGTAGAGGTAGTAGCGCCCGACCGCCATTTCCTTACCCGCCAGGTGATCGAGCGTGAGATCGATCTTCAGCGTTGCATCGCGGGCATATTCCGAATCGGGAAAGCGCTGGACGACGTCCTGCAGCGCGGTGAGCGCACCTTCGGTACTCGTCTGGTCGCGGCCGATATCGACGATCTGCTCGTAGAGCGAGATCGCCTTCAGGTAGAAGGCATAGGCGACTTCCTTGCTACCAGGATGCAGCGCGATGTACTGATCGGACGTGCTGATCGCATCGTCATAGTGGTTGGCGTGATAGTAGCAGTAAGCCGACATCAGCATCGCGCGGCGCGCCCAGATCGAATAGGGATGCTGGCGCTCGACTTCGTCGAACTGCTTGGCGGCGAGGACCCAGTTGCCGTTGCGGATCTGCTTCCAGGCATCGGCGTAGATCTGGTCGACGGGCCGTTCGATATATTCCGGCTCCTTGGCTTCGTCGGCGGTCCTGCCGGTAAGGCTGTTCAGGGTATCGCAGCTGGCGAGACCTGTTCCCAATAAGGCGACGACCAGTGCGGCGCGAATGGTGCGTCGGGAGGCTGAGAGTCTAAGCGCCATCAATGCGGTTCCATGTGGTCGCGGGCTTCAATGTTTATTGTGCTGAACCAAGCCCTTATGCCATCCGGGGATCACCCCGGTCCAGTCGAAAAGGCCGCCTGCGGTTCAAATTCGGCTCGGCTTATAGCATGGCTTTCGCCGGCTCAGGCTAAATCGATTGTCACGTAGTTGGCCGGGTCCGCGAACAGCGCGCGCAGCACCGCATTGTTCGTGGCGTGGCCGGATTTGATGCCTTCGAATCGCGCAATCAGCGGCGCACCGGCAAGCGCCATATCTCCGATTGCATCGAGGATCTTGTGGCGCACAAACTCGTCGGGAAAACGCATCAGGCTTTTGTTGACGACCGTGTCGCCTTCTATGGCGAGTGTGTTCTCCAGCGACGCGCCGCGGCCGAGCCCCATCTTGTTCAACATCTCGAGCTCATGCATGAAGCCGAAAGTGCGTGCCGGCGCGATCTCGCGCGCAAAACTCTCACGCGTGAAGCGGAGACCGTAGCTCTGCTTCCCGATCGCCTTGGTGTTGGAATAGTCGAGCTCGTAGGAATATTCCGGCGCGTCAGCGGGATGAAGCGTGATGCTCGCGTCCTTGATCGTCACGCTCACAGGGCGCGTGACCTTGATCGCGTGTCGCTCGCCGGATTGCATCTCGATTCCGGCTTGTTCGAGCAAGGTGAAATAGCTCAATGCATCGCCATCGAGGATCGGCGGTTCGGGACCATCGAGCGTCACGACGAGATCGTCGATCCCGGCGCCCGCTACTGCCGCCATCAGATGCTCGATCACGCCGATCTTGACGCCCTCGGCCGCGATGACCGTGCCGAGATTGGTCTCGCTGACGGCATCATAGCGCGCGGGGACCGTGGCGCCGTTTTTGTCGCTGCGGCGAAAGAGGATGCCTTCGCCTGCTCTTCCCGGCGACAGAGTCATGTGGACTGGCACACCGGCGTGAAGTGCCGTGCCTTCGGCCTTGATCTCGCGTGACAAGGTGGTGCGTGTTCCCATGGCGCCAATATAAGTAATTGGCCCGCAAAGGAAACGGCCGCCTTTAGCGCGCTTGCGGCTCGAACGCCTTGGCGGTGTCGGGCTCGGCTTCGAGCGACGGAAGGAACTGGGGCGGCTTACGCGCATGCGTCGCCTGCTCGAAAATGTGGCCGAGCCCGAGCAAGCTTGCCTCCGACCAGGCGGGTCCGATGAAAGACAGCCCGACCGGAAGGCCACGCACGAACCCCATCGGCACGGTCAGATGCGGATAGCCTGCCGTCGCCGGCAGGAAGGACGAATTGCTGGTGTCGTTGTCGCCCTTGACGATGTCGATCCGGAACGAGGCATCGTCGGTGCTTCGGACCAGTGCGTCGAGATGGTTCTCGGTAAAGAGCTTATCGAGCGTGTCGCGGGAGAATTTCTTCAAGTCGTCACGCGCCTTGATGTAGGAAGGATCGGTGAGATCGCCCAGCGCCTGCGCCTTGGAGAAGATGTCCTGTCCAAAGAGCGCCATTTCGCGCGGCGTGGCGTCGTTGAAGGCGATCGCATCCTCAAGCGTCTTGATTTTCTGTCCGGGCGGCAGGCTTGCGAAATACGCATTGAGATCATGTTTCAGCTCATACTCGAGAACCGTGAGCTCAGTCGTTCCGATGTCCGGCGGCGGCGGCGCCAGGTTGCGAATCTCGACGATCTCCGCGCCCTGAGCTTTCAGTGCAGCGACCGCTTGCGCGAAGACGGCGTCGGTTTCCGATGGAATAGTGCCCGCATCCGGCACGATGATACCAAGACGCTTGCCCTCTAACGACGCCGAGGCAAGCCCATTGGAGTAGTCTGCCCTGCGCGCGTCAGCTTCGGTGGTGGCGGGATCGTCCTTGTCTGTGCCGGCCATGACCGAAAGCAGCAGCGCGGTATCGGCGACACTTCGTGTCATCGGTCCCGGCGTATCCTGGCTGTGTGAAATCGGAACGACGTGCGTTCGCGATACCAGACCGACCGTTGGTTTGAGCGCGACGATGCCGTTGATCGAACCAGGGCACACGAGCGAGCCGTCCGTTTCCGTGCCGAGTGCCGCGGCCGCGAGACTTGCGGCGATTGCGGAGCCGCTGCCGGAACTAGAGCCGCAGGCGCTGCGATCCAGCACATACGGATTCTTCGTCAGCCCGCCGATCGCCGACCAGCCGCTGATCGAGCGCGAACTACGGATGTTGGCCCATTCGCTGAGATTGGTCTTGCCCAGGATGATGACTCCGGCGGCACGCAATTGCGCCACCGCTGGCGCATCGCGATGGGTGGTATTGTCGGCCAACGCGAGCGAACCCGCCGTCGTTGGTATCGGATCGGCCGTCTCGATATTGTCCTTCACAAGTATCGGAATGCCGTGCAGCGGACCGCGCGCGCCCTTGGCCTTCCGCTCCGCGTCCAGCGCACGCGCATTGGCCAGAGCGTTCGGATTGACCGCGATCACGCTTTGCAGGCGCGGTCCGTTCCGATCCAATCGATCGATCCGCGCGAGATAGGCGCGCACGATTTCTTCTGACGTCACGCGGCCGGCAGACATATCGGCCTGAAGCGTGGCGATGTCCTTTTCGGCGACGTCATACTGCGCGGCGCTTGCGCTACCCATTGTCGTGACCATGGCAAATAGAACTGCGAACGTTCTCATAACGTCCCCCCAACGCTCGCCAAAGCTTAAGGCAGGGACCGTCCGCTGTCGCCGCTACTAACTTGAACGTGAAGCCCCTCCCGCTCTCGCGAAAGGGGCTTCTTCGTTGACGATCGTCTGCTCAGTTCAGTTCGTTTGCCGACGCAGGAACGCAGGGATTTCGAACTGTTCGTCGCGCTTATGGTCCGGAAAGAGATCATCCGCCGAATTCTGCGGCGTCTGTTGCGGGCGTGGCGCCTCGACCGGCGGACGCGCCATAGCCTGCGCCGCGGGTCGCGGTGTCGCAGGCGGACGCGTCGTTGCGTCGAGCCTGGGCTCGTCCTTTTTCCTCCGTCCGAAGAGCCCGAAGAACTTGCGATCCTCGCCCGGCTGCGCAATCGCGCGGACCGGCTCTGCCCGAGGTGCAGGCTGGGTGCGCACCGGGGCCGCAACCTCTTCTTCTTCGACCACTGGCGCTTCCTCATCACCCAGGATCATCGCTTCGATCGGCGTTGGTGCGCGTTGCTGAGGCTGCGCCCCCATCTCATCGGCAAGGACTTCGTGTTGCAGATGGACGGCATTCGCAGCCGGCCGCTGTTCCGCCGACCTGGTTTCGTTGCGAACCGGAACCGGCTTCAGGTGCGGCCGCAGCGGCTGAACCTTGGGGCTGACGACGCTGAGTTCATCCGCGTCGATTCCGGTTGCGACCACCGAGACGCGGATCCTGCCTTCCATGTCTTCCAGGATCGTATTGCCGAAGATGATGTTGGCGTCCGGATCGACCTCAGCTCGGATGCGGTTGGCCGCCTGTTCGACTTCGAACAGCATGAGGTCGGGGCCGCCTGTGATGTTGATGAGAACGCCGCGCGCACCCTTCATGGAGACGTCGTCCAACAGCGGATTCGAGATGGCCATATCCGCCGCCTTCTGAGCCCGATCCTCACCTTCGGCCTCGCCCGTGCCCATCATGGCTTTGCCCATCTCCGAGATCACCGACTTGATGTCGGCGAAGTCGAGATTGATCAGGCCCGGCATGACGATCAGATCTGTGACGCCGCGCACACCGGCGTGCAGCACTTCATCGGCCATGGCGAAGGCCTGCGCGAACGTGGTGCGGTCGTTGGCGACGCGGAACAGGTTCTGGTTCGGGATGACGATCAGCGTGTGGACGAACTGCTGCAGCTCGGCGATGCCGCGATCGGCCGTGCGCATGCGTTTGTCGCCTTCGAAGGCGAAAGGCTTGGTCACGACGCCGACCACGAGAATGCCCATCTCGCGCACCGCGCGGGCGATGACGGGTGCCGCGCCAGTTCCGGTGCCGCCGCCCATGCCGGCGGTGATGAACACCATGTGCGAGCCGCCGAGCTGCTCCATGATCTCGTCGAGTGATTCCTCCGCGCCACTGCGCCCGACGTCAGGCGATGCGCCAGCGCCGAGTCCTTCGGTGAGGCGGTGGCCCAGTTGGATCTTGCGTTCGGCCTTGGACTGCGCCAGCGCCTGAGCGTCGGTGTTCGCCACGACAAACTCGACGCCTTCGAGCTTGGCCGAGATCATGTTGTTGACGGCATTGCCGCCTGCGCCGCCGACACCGAGCACGGTGATTCGCGGCCGCAATTCCTTGAGTTCCGGTGCTTTGAGGTTGATCGCCATTCTACTCTCCTTGGCTCTGTTTTTTCATCACCTTGTCACACCACGTTTTGCCCAACTGATTCGCGTTCTTATTGTTGAATCACCCGAAGAGGCTGCCGGTCAACCGGTTCAGCCATCCTTTGCCTGCTCGCCGATCCGGTTCGGATGCCAGATCGGGATTGAGAACCTCCGGCGGCATCGATGCGCCGGCGATCATGAGTCCGACCGCGGTCGCATAGTCCGGACCGAGCGACGCCGCGGGCAGACCCGAGAACGTTTGCGGCCTGCCAATGCGCACCTGCTTGTTCAAGACGCGTCCGGCCAATTCGCGAACGCCCGCCAATTGGCAGGCGCCGCCGGTGAGTACCGCGCGCCTGCCCGCGGCGACGTCGAAACCCGACGTCCGCAGACGTGCCTGGACCTGACCGAAGATTTCTTCGAGCCTCGCCTGGATGATGCGGGTCAACATCGAGCGCGGCACGCGCATGGCGCTGTCGTCGCCATCTTCGCCCATCTGGGCGAGCGGAATGACGTCGGCGCCTGCCTCCATGTCGCCGAGCGCTGCTCCATATAATGTCTTGGCGCGTTCGGCGGCCGACAAAGGTGCTGCCAGCATGCGCGCCAGATCCGACGTCACCTGTTGGCCGCCCATCGGAATGACGTCGGCATGGACGAGGTGGCCCTCGACGAAAACCGCGATCGAGGTGACGCCGCCGCCCATATCGATCACCGTCGCGCCGAGTTGCCGCTCATCTTCGGTCAATACCGCGAGGCCGCTGGCAAACGGCGCGAACAGCGAGCCGACAACATTGAGATGACAACGTTCGACCGCGAGCTTGAGATTGTTGAGCGGCGACGGCTTCACCGCCACCGCATGCATGGCGACGCCGATGCGCTGACAATACATGCCGGAGGGATTGCGCACGCCGCGCGCTTCGTCGACGACATAGGTCGTCGGCGCGCTCTGGATGATCTCGTGACCCTCGAGCTGACAACGCGAACGTCCATCGGCAAGAAGCGCGCGCAAATGCCCATCCGACACCAGCGCGCCATCGAGCGTCATGGCGGCGCGCGAGGTGACACTCACGGGTTGTCCGCAATTGACCGAGATCAGAACATTCTGGATGCGCACATCGGCATGATTTTCTGCCGCTGCGACGGCGTCGCGGATCGATTCCTCGGCCAGGTCCATGCCGACGACGGTGCCGGCGCGGATCCCCTGGCTCTCGCGCAGCGCCGCACCGATGACGCGCAAGTTTCCCGGTTCGGCCCTTCCGATCAGGCAAACCGTTTTCGACGAACCGACATCGAGGACTGCCACGAGGCCCGTTCGATAGGCAGGCATTTCCGTTCCCGCTCGCAATTTGATGGTCTCACCCATTAAGCCGCGTTCCCCCTTGGCTCGTTCTTGCGCTCGCCGCTGCGCAGCACGAAGAAGTATTGCGTGGGCGAACGCAGATCGATTTCGCTCACGTCGCGCTCCAATATTCCCTTGTCGACGATGAGATGCTCCAGCGCGTCCAATTCCTTTTGCCAGCCGAGCTCGGGCAGCTTGACCAGGACGCCGTCGTCGAGGATGAGATTCCAGCGCCGTTCGGAGACGCGCTGATAGGCCTTTACCCGCGCTTCGAGCGAACGACGTTGCGCCACCGCGTCGACGATATCGGCAGCATTCGAGCCGCCGTCGCCGAGCAAAAGCGGCAGATGACGAAACTCGCTGATCCCATTCGACGTGATGACCTTGCCATTTCGTTCGACGACATAGACGCCAGCCTCGGATTGCCAGAGCGCGAACGGGAGCTTTTCGACGATGCGCACGGAAATATCGTCCGGGTAGCGCCGCTGCACATCCGCCGACGCGACCCAGTCGAGTTTCTCTAGGCGCTGACGCGCGGCATGAATGTCGGCGGTGAAGATCGACTGGCCGAGTTCAAAGCCGAGAGTGGCCAGAATGGCATCCGGAGGAACGCGGCGATTGCCGGCGAGGTGCACCTGCGAGATGCCGAAGCCCGCATCGTCGACCAACGCTGCTGTCATCAAGTTCAAGCGACCGAGCGAGCGTCCGACATGGCCGCCAACGAACAATGCCGCGAGCAACGCCGTGCCCATCAGGCCGAGCGCGAGCAACAGCATCGGCCGGGTCGCCCACGCGCGCATGGTGTTCCAAGCGCGAGTCGCAAGATTCGGCGGCCGTCGTTTGCCGGACGGTCTGACCGCCGCTGCAACGCCGCGCGAAGGGCGCTGCGGCTTGCGTCCGGATTGCGCGACACGACCGCGACGCGGCTTGCGCTCGATCCTCAACGATCGCATGACGCGTCCTCCACGATCCAACGGCAAAGCTTTTGATAGGTCATGCCGGCATAGGCGGCCTGTTCGGGCACCAACGAAGTCGGTGTCATTCCGGGCTGCGTATTGGTTTCGAGCAGCACCAGCCGGCCTCTTCCTTTGGTGTCGTCATAGCGCAGGTCGGTCCGTGACACGCCGCGGCAACCAAGCGCTGCGTGCGCGTGCTCAGCAAGTCTCAGCGCATCGCGCGTGACCGCGTCGGGTATTTTGGCCGGCAGCACATGCACCGAGCCGCCCGCGGCATACTTCGCTTCATAGTCGTAGAATTCGAGATTGGTGGTGATTTCGGTAACACCGAGCGCCTTCGTGCCCATCACCGCGACCGTGAGCTCGCGGCCCGGCACATATTCTTCAACCATCATCTCGCTGCTGAGATTCCATTTGTCGCTGCCGAGCGCCTCAGGCGGGCGATTGTCGCCCTTGCGGATGATGAACACGCCAACGGACGAGCCTTCGTTGACGGGCTTCACCACATAGGGCGGTTCCATGAGATGGCGCGCAGCGGCTTCGCGACGATCGACGAGGATCGAGTTCACCACCGGCAATCCCGCGGCGCGAAACACATCCTTCGCGCGCTGCTTGTGCATCGCCAAAGCCGAGGCGAGGATTCCCGAATGCGTATAGGGGATACGCAGCAATTCGAGCAGGCCTTGCACGGAGCCATCTTCGCCCCAGCGGCCATGCAACGCGTTGAAGACTGCGTTGGGTTTGGCTGCGAGCAACTGGGCGGCGAGATTGTCGTCCGGATCGATCTCGACGACGTCGAAACCTTCCGCCCGCAATGCGGTCGCGCAGCCCTTGCCCGACGTCAGGCTGACTTCGCGTTCCGCCGAGCGACCCCCGAGCAACACGACGACTTTATTGAAAGCGGTCATGGCACGCCCACCCGCTTGATTTCCCATTCGAGCTCGATGCCGGTCTTTGCCCGGACGCGCGCGCGAACTTCTTCGCCGAGAGCTTCGATATCGGAGGCTCGAGCATCGGAGGTGTTGATCAGGAAGTTGCAATGCTTCTCGGAAACCTGGGCGAGGCCGACCATCAGGCCGCGGCAACCCGACTCTTCGATCAACTTCCACGCCTTCTTGCCCGGAGGATTCTTGAAGGTCGATCCGCCCGTACGCGTCTTCACCGGTTGCGAGGCCTCGCGTTCCTCCACCAGCTTGTTCATGCGTAGCCGGATGGCCCCGGGATCATCGTGGCGTCCTTCGAATGTTGTGCTGGTGAAGATCAGATCGTCCGGCAGCTGCGCCTTGCGATAGGTGAACGCCATGTCCGCAGAATTGAGCGTGATCCTGTTGCCGTTGCCATCGATCGCGGTCGCTTCGACGAAAACGTCCTTGACCTCGCTGCCGTAACAACCTGCGTTCATCCGCAACGCCCCGCCGATCGTCCCGGGAATCCCGCGCAGGAACTCCAGTCCGGCAATGCCGGCCTCGGCCGCGGCGCGTGCGACGCTGGCGTCGAGAGCGGCGGCTCCTGCGGTGACGCGCGTGCCGTCGATGTCGATTTTGCCGAAGGCGGCCGGAAGCCTGACAACGACGCCTGGAATGCCACCATCGCGGACGAGAAGATTGGAGCCGACGCCGATCACGCTCACACGAACGTCCTTCGGCTTGGCAAAGAGAAAGGTCGCAAGGTCTTCTTCGTCGGCCGGGCGGAAGAGGACTTCGGCCGGTCCGCCCGCACGAAACCACACCAGGTCCTTCAGCGGCGCGTCGGGCGAATAAGTCCCGCGCACCGGCGGCAAGGCATCGCAGGGGCGCGACATCATCACGCCCCCTTCCGCTTGTTCATGGCTGCTTCGAGCCCGTTCGCCCATTGGGTGATGGAGCCGGCGCCCAGAAATACGATCGCGCCGTTCGCGAGCGTGTCATCGAGGCTGCCGATCAACGCAGGCAGATCGGCGTCTGTATCGATGACGCGGACATCGCGGTGGCCGTGCGAGCGCAACGCGTCTGCAAACGTGTCGCGATCGATGCCGTCGAGCGGCTGTTCGCCCGCGGCATAGACCGGAGCGATCACCGCGACATCGGCGTCGTTCAGGCACTTGGCGAACTGCTCGAAGGTGTCACGCAGGCGCGAATAGCGATGCGGTTGGACGATAGCGACGACTTTACCTGAGTAGGCCTGACGCGCCGCCTTGAGAGCCGCCGCGATCTTGAATGGGTTGTGGGCATAATCGTCGATGATCGCCGCACCCTTCCACGCGCCGACGCGCGTGAAGCGCCGACCGACTCCGGCGAAACTGGCGAGCGCCTTGCGGATGGTCGGGTCGCTGACCCCGAGTTCGCGCGCAACGATGATAGCGGCCAGTGCATTCTGGATGTTGTGCTCTCCCGGCATTGGTAGACGCATGCCATCCAGGCGCGACTGATGGCCCGTGCGGCGCTCGGTCATGACGATGTCGAAGTGTGAAACACCGTCAATGAAGGTCAAATTCACCGCGCGGAATTCCGCTTGTGGCGAGAGACCATAGGTGATGATGCGGCGATCTTCGATGCGCCCCACCATCGCCTGCACTTCCGGATGGTCGAGACACAGAACCGAGAAGCCGTAGAACGGCACGTTTTCAACGAATCGCTGGAAGGCTTCGCGCATCTTGTCGAAGGTGCCGTAGTAATCGAGATGATCGGGGTCGGCGTTGGTGACGACCGCCACCGTTGCCGGCAGCTTGAGAAAAGTCCCGTCGCTTTCGTCGGCTTCGACCACGACCCATTCGCCGGCACCAAGCCTGGCGTTGGTGCCATAGGCATTGATGATGCCGCCGTTGACGACTGTCGGGTCCATGCCGCCCGCGTCAAGCAGCGCTGCGATCATCGTCGTGGTCGTGGTCTTGCCGTTGGTGCCGGCGACAGCGACGCAGGAGCGCAGTCGCATGATCTCCGCCAGCATCTCGGCACGGCGAACGAGCGGCAGACCAAGCGCACGCGCGGCATCGAACTCTTCGTTGCCGGGCTTCACGGCCGAAGAATAGACGACGACATGGGCTTGTTTCAGGTGCTCGGAACTATGACCGACGAAGATGGGTATTCCCATCTTGCGCAGGCGGCGAACGTTAGTGCCTTCGGCGATATCCGAACCCTGAACCTTGTAGCCGAGATTGTGCATGATCTCGGCAATGCCGCTCATGCCAATGCCGCCGATGCCGATGAAATGGATCGTGCCGACGTCCAGCGGAACGCGCGTCTGGTTCGGGCTCATGCGACCCTCGCAAGCGACTGAACGGCATCGGCGACGCGTGCGGTTCCGTCTCGCTTGGCAATGCTGCGCGCGGCTTGGGCACGTTGCGCGAGACGGTCCGGTGCTGAGAACGCGTCTGTGAGCATCGCCGCCAACTTCTGCGGCGTCAGTTCGGACTGACGGATGCGCCAACCGCCGCCGGCATTCGCCAATGCGTCAGCGTTGGGTGTCTGATTGTCGTCGAGTGCATGCGGCAGCGGCACGAGGATGGCGGGACGGCCGATCAGCGCAAGCTCGCTGACTGTACCAGCACCGGAGCGCGCCACGACCAGATGAGCTCTTGCCATGCGCGTCGGGAGATCGCCGAAGAAGGTGGCGAGTTCCGCCTTTACGCCGCTCGCGCGATAAGCTGCTCTCACCGCATCGATGTCTTCGGCGCGGCACTGTTGCACCACGTCCAGCCGCGAACGCATGTCTGGCGCCAAAAGAGCGATGGCGGCAGGCACGATATCACTGAAGATGTGCGCGCCTTGGCTGCCGCCGAACACAAGCAGTCGCAACGTCCCGTTCGTTGTCGGTGTGTCGTAGGGTGCATCGGCGAGCACCACGACCTCGGGTCGCATGGGATTGCCGGTATAGACCACGCGCGACATATCTTTCGGCACATAGCGCACGAGAGGCAGGTTCGCCGCGATCAGATTGACCTGGTTCATGACCAGCCGGTTGGCGCGGCCAAGCAGCGCGTCGGGCGTCAGGATGGCGGTCGGAATACGCGTTGCAATCGCCGCCAGCATGACGGGCACGCTGGGATAGCCGCCGAAGCCGACGACGGCGGCAGGACGAATACGCGCCAGCTTGATCAGCGACATGACGATCCCGCCCGCAATCTCGAACGGCGCCGCAAGAAGGCGCACGAAGGTTCTGTCGGAGAAGGCGGCGGACGGGACGGTTTCGATCGCCGCGCCTGGGAAGGCCATCTGGTAGTTCTTGAAGCGCGCATCGGTCATGACGACGATCTTCTCGCCACGGCGCATGAGCTCGCCGGCAAGCGCCTGCGCCGGATAGAGATGTCCGGCTGTTCCACCCGCCGAGAGAACAAAAGTGTTCACGCGCGTGCGCCCCATAGTTCGAGAAGCGACGAATCCTGCGTGGCAAGCTGTGGGCGCTGGCGGGTGACGGCGAGCGCGAACCCCATTGTGAGCGCCACAGCAAAGAGCGACGAGCCGCCATAGGAGATGAACGGCAGCGTCATGCCTTTGGCGGGTAGAAGACTGACCGCGACACCCATGTTGATGAAGGCTTGAAGCGCCGTAACGATGGCAAGTCCGGCGCCTGCCAGTTGCGAGAAGCGGTCACGCTGACTGGCGGCGCGCAGCAGCAGGCGCACTGTCAGCCAACAAAAGAGTATCGCGATCACAGCGCACAGGATCAGGCCGAACTCCTCGCCCGCCACCGCAAAGATGAAATCCGAGTGCGCCTCGGGAATGCGGTACTTGATCGTGCCCGCACCCGGACCGACACCGGTCAAGCCGCCATGCGCAAATGCCTTCAAGGCGAGTCCGGTTTGATACCCTGTGGTCGCCGGATTGAGAAACTGATCGATACGATGATGAACGTGTGGAAAAAGAACATACGCGGCCACGCCGACGCCCGCCGTGCCGCCGCCCAGGAGCGCCATCCAGATCATCGAGGCGCCCGAAAAAAACAGCAACGCGCTCCAAAGCGCGAGCAGAAGCGTCGACTGTCCGACATCGGGCTGCATGAGCAGGATCGCAATTGCCGGAACGATCAGCAGGAAGGTGATAACCGGTTTCGGGAGCGCCATGGCATTGCGGTCTGCGATGATGGCCGCGCCCAGAACGGCAAAACCGGGCTTGAGAAACTCCGACGGTTGCAGCGAAAACAGTCCGAACTCGATCGAACGCTTGGCGCCCAGGACCTCGGTTCCCGCAACCAGCACCAAGGCGCTTCCGATCAGCGCGATGGCGAATGCGACAGCTGCTGCGATCTTGAGTTGCTGCAGGGAGAGCACCGAGGCGACGCCCAGAATGCCGGCGGCGATGACGGCAAAGAGGATCTGCTTCGCCGTGTAACGGAAATCGCCGGCTGTCAAAGGCCCGCCGGTCGCGGCGGGGCTCGCGGCAAAGGCCAGCATCAGTCCAATCGCGATCAGCGCAAGCATCAGGATCAGGGCGACACGGTCGATCGTCCACCACCAGCTCGAATAGGGACTGCGATTGGCGCGAGAGTTCATGACGCCTCCCGCACCGGCTGGGCACGGAGTGCGTTCACGAGCTTGCGGAACGTCTCGCCGCGTTGCTCGAAATCGCGGAATTGGTCGAAGGACGCGCAGGCCGGCGACAACAGAACGACGGGCGCAGAAGCATCGCAAATCTGGGCATCGTGTGCGGCGACTTGCACCGCGCGGTCGAGCGTGCGGGAGACTTCAAACGCCACCTTGCCATCGAGCGTATGTGAGAACGCATCTGCAGCTTCGCCGATCAGATAGGTCTTGCGGATGCGTGGAAACAGCGAGGCCAGGCTTTCGATGCCGCCCTCCTTCGCCTTGCCGCCGGCGATCCAGAAGATGTCGGCAAAGCAGACGAGCGCGCGCGCTGCGGACTCGGCATTCGTCGCCTTGGAGTCGTTGACGAACCGCACCTTTCCGAGGCGCGCAATGTCTTCCATGCGGTGCGGCAGGCCGGGAAAATTGGCGATGGCGCTTGCCACAGTTCGGCTGTCGCGCGCGTAGGGAATGGTTGCCGCAAAAGCCAGCGCGGCGTTCTGGTGATTGTGGGCGCCGGAAAGATGCGCCGCATCCGACAATTCCATCACCCTGGTGGCACGCTGGCCCTGGGCGTCATAGAGCCCGCCATCGACCACGAAGACGCCCCGCCCCAGAACCTTACCGACTGACACCGGTACGGCCGCCGGCCCGCCGTTGGACGCATGATGGGTGTAGATCGATGAGGCGATGGCGTCATCGACACCGATGACGATCTGACCCGCTTTCGAGGTTTGCGCGAGCAGCTTCGCCTTGACGGCAGCGTAGTGCTCGAGCGATCCGTGTCGGTCGATGTGATCGGATGTGATGTTGGTGAGCACGCTCACATCGGGAACCAAGCCCGGCGCCAGATCGATTTGGTAGGACGACAATTCGAGGACATACAGCGACTTTGCAGCCGGCGGGTCGAGCTCGAGGACCGCCTTGCCGATATTGCCGCCGACCTGCACATCGAAGCCGCTCGCCGACAAGATGTGGGCGATCAGTGCGGTCGTCGTCGATTTTCCGTTCGTGCCCGTTACCGCGATCACGGGTGCGCGTCCCGGCACAAGCACGTCGGCACCGATTGCACGTGCGAAAATCTCCATGTCGCCGATCACTTCGACCGCCGTCGACTTTGCCTTCACAACGACAGGATGTGGTGACGGATGCGTCAACGGAACGCCCGGCGACAACACCAGTGACTTCAAACGGTCCCACGGCCACTCGCTCCATGGCGCGATCGTCGCGCCTGCTTCGGCCGCAAGCTTGCGCGGCTCTGACGCATCGTCCCAGGCAAGAACACGTGCGCCCGCGGCTTTCAGCGAACGGACTGAAGCCATGCCGCTGCGCGCCAGTCCGAAAACGGCGACGTCGCGATTCTCGAAGCTGTGCGCGCCGATCATCTGAGTTTCAGCGTTGCGAGGCCGATCAGTGCAAGCACGACCGCGACGATCCAGAAGCGAATGACGATGGTCGGTTCCCGCCAGCCAAGCTGTTCGTAGTGATGATGAATCGGAGCCATACGGAAGACCCGCTTGCCCGTCATCTTGAACGAGATCACCTGCACGATGACCGAGACCGTCTCCAGCACGAACAGACCGCCGACGATGGCGAGCACGACTTCGTGCTTCACGGCAACGGCAACCGCGCCGAGCGCACCGCCAAGCGGCAGCGAGCCCGTATCCCCCATGAAAACCATGGCGGGCGGCGCGTTGTACCAAAGAAAACCAAGACCGGCGCCGACCAACGCGGCGAGAAAAACCGCAAGCTCGCCGGTTCCGGAGACATAAATGATCTCGAGATATTTCGCGAAATTCACATTGCCGACGAGATAGGCGATCAGGATGAAAGTAGCCGCAGCGATCATCACCGGCACGATGGCGAGGCCGTCGAGTCCGTCGGTGAAGTTCACCGCGTTAGCGGCGCCGGCGATAACGAAGCCGCCGACGACGATGAAAAAGAGCCCAAACGGAATTAACAGCGTCTTGAAGAAGGGAACCGTGAGCGTTCCGATCAGGTTCGGGTCTTCCAATCGCATGATGGCCGCCGTTGCGGCGAGTGCAACGCTGAACTCGATGCCGAGCCTCACTACGCCGCTGACGCCGTCCGACGAACGTCTGGTCACTTTGAGATAGTCGTCCGCGAAACCGAGCGCGCCATAAGCCAGCGACACGAAGAGCACGATCCAGACATATTGATTGGAGAGGTTCGCCCAGAGGATTGTCGACACAACCCACGGCAGAAGGATGAGCAGGCCCCCCATGGTCGGCGTGCCCTGCTTTTCGACGATGTGTCGCTCCGGCCCGTCGCTGCGAATCGGTTGCCCCCTGCCCTGTTTGACCTTCAGCCAGCGGATCAGCGCGCCGTTGACGAAGAACGAGAAGAACAGTGCCGTGATCACCGCACCGCCGGAACGAAAGGTCAGATACTTGAACAGCCGGAAGAAGGCGAGCTGGTCGAGGTGCGTCAGGAGCGAGAGGTAATAGAGCATCTGCGCTAGCCGCTCCGCGCTTTCAGCGCATCGATAATGAGCGCCATCTTGCTGCCGAGCGAACCTTTGACCAGAACCGTATCGCGCTTCTGCAACGCGGCGCTTAGCTGTGGCGCAAGTTCGGCCGAGTTAGCGGCATAGGCGCCGCGCCGCGAGGCCGGCACAACGTCCCAGAGTGACTTCATCTGCGTGCCGCAGAGAAATACTTGATCGGCGCGTGCCGCCTCGATGGCTGGCAGGAGCGCGGCATGGTGCGCACCGCTCTGCGGACCAAGCTCCAGCATGTCGCCGAGCACAGCGATACGGCGGCCCTTGGCATTGGCAAGAAGCGCAAGCGCCGCCGCCATCGAAGTAGGATTAGCGTTGTAGCTTTCGTCGATAACGTCGATACCGCCGACAGAAAAGCGCGCGCCGCGGCCCTTGAGCGCGTTGAACTGGCGAAGCGCGGCCGCAGCATTCAAGACGTCGCCCTCTGCCGCCGACACAGCAAGCAAGGCTCCAATCGCGTTTTGGGCGATGTGCTCGCCTTGCGCGCCAATGCGAAATTCGACCGGCGTGCCGCAGATGTCGGCCCTCACATGCGCGCCTTCGGCCATGAGCGCGTATTCCAGCAGCCTGCCATCGCAGCGCGGCGAAGAACCAAACCTTAGAATGCGCGCGACATGGGCCTGATGCGCGCGAACGACGAGACGCTCAGCAAATGGGCTGTCTTGAGGCACGAGTGCCGCACCTCCCGGCACGATACCTTCGAAGATTTCCGCTTTCGCGTCGGCTATGGCTTCGACGGTGCCGAAAAACTCCAGATGCGCCGGTGCGATGCCCGTGATGAGCGCCACATGCGGACGCGCGAAACCGACCAGCGCGCGAATTTCGCCGAAATGATTCATCCCGATCTCGAAAACGCCATAGCGCGTCTCGCGCGGCATGGCGGCGAGGCTGAGCGGCACCCCCCAGTGATTGTTGTAGGACGCGGCGGAAGCGTGTGTGGCACCCAGCGCCCCGAACGCAAGGCGGAGAATTTCCTTGGTCGTGGTCTTGCCCACGCTGCCGGTGACCGCGACGATCTTGGCGTTCGAGCGCGCCCTGGCTACCACCGCGAGATCTTCCAGCGCACGCTGCGTGTGGGCGACGGTGAGCAGCGCAGAATCCGCTGCAAGGTCCGCCGGCTGATGCGACACCAACGCCGCATTGGCGCCGGCTTCGAACGCAGCCTTGACGAATTCATGGCCATCGCGGTTTTCGCCCCTCAGCGCGACGAACATATCGCCTTGCTTGAGCGAGCGCGTGTCAATCGAGAGTCCGTTCACTTCGAAAACACGTGAAGGCACGCCCAGCGTCGCGCCTTGCGCTTCTTCCGAGGTCCAGAGCGCCGTCATGCTGCGCGACCCCCAAGAGACAGAGCAGCCTTGATCGCCTCGTTGGTGTCGGAAAACGGGCGAACCTCGGTTCCGACAATCTGGCCGGTTTCATGACCTTTGCCGGCGATGACAAGAATGTCGCCCTTTTCGAGTGACGCGATGGCGGTACGGATCGCTTCGCCGCGATCGGCGATTTCGCGCGCGCGGGGTGCGCCGGCGAGCGCTTCTCCCCGAATGGCGGCCGCGTCCTCGCTGCGCGGATTGTCGTCGGTGATGATGACGTGATCAGCAAAACGCGCTGCGGCCTCACCCATCAACGGACGTTTGCCCTTGTCGCGGTCGCCGCCGCAACCGAACACGACATGGAGCTTTCCGGCGACATGCGGCCGGATGGCGGTCAACACCTTCTCCAGAGAATCAGGCGTATGGGCATAGTCGACATAAATGGGCGCTCCGCTCGCGGCCCAAGCGACTCTTTGCAGCCGCCCCGGTGCGCCCTTCAACTGCGCAAGCGCGGCGAAGACCTTGGTCGGCTTTTCGCTCAAACCGATGACGAGTGCGGCGGCTACCAACGCATTCGACGCCTGGAAATCGCCCAGAAGCGGAAGCTCTACTTTGATTTGACGTCCGTCATGCGCCAGCTGCAGCGTCTGCCTGTCGCCATGGCCGGTGCGCGACAGAAGCCTGATCGTTTCGCCGCTCTCGCCGACGGTGAGCACTCTCAATCCGCGCGCCCCTGCCGCCCCCAAAAAATGTTCGGCATGTGCCGCATCGCTGTTGATCACGGCAATGCCGCCGGGACGAACGAGTTCGCCGAACAGGCGCAGCTTGGCTGCGAGGTAGTGCTCGAAATCGCCATGGTAGTCCATGTGATCTCGCGTGATGTTCGTGAACGCCGCGGCGGCGATTTCGACTCCGTCGAGGCGAAACTGATCGAGCCCGTGACTCGAGGCCTCCAAGGCCAGATGATCGACGCCGTCCTGCTTCAATTTGGCGAGCAGGCGATGAATTTCGATCGGATCGGGCGTCGTGTGTTTGAGCACGGCCACACCGTTCGGCGAGACGAGTCCGACCGTACCGAGGCTCGCCGCTGGTTTAGCAAGTGCCGTCCAGATTTCCCGCACAAAGGCGACGACGGACGATTTTCCCTTCGTACCGGTGACCGCCGCGATGACCTTTGGTTGCAGCTTGAAGAACTGCGCCGCCTGACGCGACAGTGCGCGCCGCGGATTCTCGTCGCCAATGAAGCGCACACCGAGTGCCTCCACTTGCGACTTGATGGCAGGTTTGCCCAACACGGCCACGGCGCCGCGCGCCACCGCATCCTTCACAAAGGCTTCGCCATTGGCGTTCGTGCCCGGAAGGGCGGCAAACAGATAACCTGGCCTGACATCGCGACTGTCGCTGGCAAGTCCCAAGATTTCGACCGACGCCTTCATGGCGCTCTTATCCACCTTACTCGTCGTAATACTCGTGCCCGATTGTGGTGCCATTATGTGTTCTCACGCGCCACCGTGACCGGTTTTTGCGGCACGCCGAGCAAGGGTGCGATGCGCGAGATGACGCGTCCTGCGAGTGGCGCCGCAGTCAGGCCGGCGAGCGCCAAGCCGCCGGTTTCCTTGGTTCCATGCGGCTCGTCCAGCAGAACGAAGACAATATAACGTGGTGCCTCGATCGGGAACGCGGCAAAGAAAGATGTCACCAGCACATGCGACTGGTAGCCGCCGTGCGGTCCCGGCTTTTCTGCCGAGCCGGTCTTGCCGCCGACATCGTAGCCAGCAATGTCGGCCTTGCGCCCGGTGCCATTGGTCACGACATAACGCAAGAGTTCGCGCATCTCGGCGCTCGTCTCGGGCTTGATCACTTGCGCACCGCGCCGGTCTACGTCGGTCTTGAGAAATGTCGGGATGATGCGCCTGCCGCCGTTGACGACCGATGCGGCGGCGGAGATGTAGGCCAGAGGCTCAACCGCAATCCCGTGACCAAATCCAATCGTCGCGGTCTCGATCGTGCCCCAGTGCGTCGGATAGAGCGGCCGCGCGAACTCCGGTAGTTCGCTGCGTAGCGAACCGAGCAAGCCGAGACTCCGCAGGAACGCCGCCTGGCGAACCGGCCCGGAGCGCATCGCGATCTGTGCCGTTCCGATGTTCGAGGAGTGCGCCAGCACGTCACGCGCCGTCAGCACCGCAGGCATGTGCTCGGCCTCGTGGATCGTGTACTTGCCGATTTTGTAACCGTTTCCGATGGCGAAGACCTCGTCAGGTCGCGTGGTGTGATCCTCCATTGCCATTGCAAAGGTGAGAACCTTGAAGACCGAACCGAGTTCATAGCGATCGGCGGCCATGATGTTGTGATCCGAGTCGTCTGCCGTGATCTGGCGGAAGTTCGGGTCGAAATCGGGAAGCGACACCATGGCGAGGACCTCGCCCGTGCGCACATCCATCACGACGCCGCCGGCCTTCTTGGCATGAAACATCTGGCGACTTGCTTCCACCTCGCTCGCCAAGATGTATTGCACGCGCATGTCGACGGAGAGTTGCACCGTCGCAGTCGCGTCCACTTCGCGCAGCCGCGCGTCGAGCCCCTGCTCGAGGCCGGAGACACCCTTGCCGTCAGGATCGGTGACGCCAAGAAGCTGCGCCGTGCCGCGGCCGTTGGGATAGAAGCGTTTGGCGCTGGGTTCGAACTCGAGCCCCGGCAGACCAAGATGCATCACGCGGTCCTGCGCATCGGGCGTCAGCCGGCGCGCCACCAATACATACGGATGCTTGGTATTGTTGAAGCCTTCGAGCAGGCGGGAATAATCCGCGCCGGTCGCCGCAGCGAGTTCACGCGCGGCCTGCATCTTGTCGTCAAGCGTGTGCGGCCGCGCATAGAGGTCTGCCACCGGCAAGTCCCGCGCCAGCAACTCGCCATTGCGATCGACCATGTCGGCGCGCGCCATTGCGGGCCGGCCGATCTGATCGCCACCGGCCACATTGGGTTTAAAGAGCGTGACGTCGATGAGCCTAGCGCCGACCAAGGCGAACGCCGCCGCCGAGATCACCGCGCCGATGACCATCCGTCGCTGGTAGATGGTGGGGCGCTCGATCATCGCGATTACAGACCGCGACGTGCAGTCGGCACAGGGTTTGTCGGCGCCTGCGCATTGGCCTGGGCGATCGGATTGTTGGTCAGCGGTGCGCCGTCGTCGCCGCGACGCGGCAGGGTTTCGAACGACGACATCTGCACCGCAGGTGCGCCGCTGAGACCAAGATGGTTCGCCGCCAGTTCCTGGATACGCGCCGGCCCCGCGACGCGTTCCCATTCGGTCTCGAGCACGCTGATCGTCGCGTGTTCGCGGCTGATCTGGCGGTTGACGCCGGCGAGCTCGAACCTCGCGACGCGCGTCTGCTCAGACACGTGATAGAGCGCGAGAATGGAAAGCCCCACGAGGGCGACGCAGAACGTGTTGAGAATACGGATCATGACGGACTCCTACGCCGCGAGGCGAACAGCCGCGCGCAGCCGGGCCGACCGCGCGCGGGGATTGGACTGAAGCTCGCGCTTTTCAGGCGTGAGCGGGCGATGGGTGAGAAGGCGAAAGCGGGGAGCGCGCGCGCGACGCTCGTCGGGCGCGTGACGCGAGGCGCGCGGCGCCTGGGCGCTGCGCTCGGTGAGGAACTGCTTGACGATGCGGTCTTCGAGCGAATGGAAGGCGACGACGATCAGGCGTCCGCCTGGCGCGAGCGCCTGTTCGGCCGCGTCTAAACCGCCGCTCAGTTCGCCGAGCTCATCGTTCACGTGGATGCGAAGCGCCTGGAAGGTACGGGTCGCGGGATGGATGGCGAGCCGCGCCGCCTTCGGTCCCTGCGCCGCCGCTACCACTTCCGCGAGCGCAAGCGTCGTTGTCAGCGGACGCGCCGCGATGATGGCGCGCGCGATGCGACGGGCGTTGCGTTCTTCGCCGAGGCGCGCGATCACTTCGGTCAGTTCCTTCTCGCCGGCGGTATTCGCAAAGTCCCCGGCGCTCTTGCCTTCCCGGCTCATGCGCATGTCGAGCGGACCCTCGGCACGAAAGGAGAAGCCGCGCTCGGGTTCGTCGAACTGGAACGAGGAGACGCCAAGATCGAGCACGACACCGTCGGTGCGCGCGCCGGCGAGCAGAGCATCGAGCTGCGAGAACTCGCCGCGCACCAGCGTGAGACGGCCGCCGAATTGCGCGACCAGCTTTTGCCCGCGCGCGATGGCGTCGGGATCGCGATCGATGCCGAGCACGCGGCAGTCGGCGGCCTCGAGAATGGCGCGCGCATAGCCGCCGCCGCCGAAGGTGCCGTCGACATAGTGCTCGCCATCCTTGGGCGCGAGCAACGCCAGGACTTCATCCAGCATCACGGGAAGATGGCCGCTCATCCGTCGCCTCGCGAAAGCTTGGCGATCTCGCGCTCGCGATTGGCCTTGATGCGGGCGATGCGTTCGGCATCGATAGCGGCAAAGCGTTCGCTCTCCCAGATCTGGAACTTCTGCGACATGCCGACGAAGACGATCTTCTCCGTCAGTCCCGCATGCGCGATCATCGCATCGGGCAAGCGCACGCGGCCCTGCTCGTCGGTCGGCAGCAATTGCGTGCGCGAAATGATCGCGTAAGCCGCATCGTCATGTGCCGGCGACATGAACGGATCGAGCGTCGAGAGGCGGGCATGCAGCGCATCGAGGACAGTCTGGCCGAACCCTTCGAGTGCGCCTTCGAAAAAGGAGGGGCAGATATAAACCCCGTTGGTGTTTTGCGCCGCGAGGATCTGGCGATAGGGCGCAGGGATGCAGACGCGCCCTTTGCTATCGAGCGTACCCAGGACCGTCGACATGAACGGCTGGCTGGACATGAAAAGCTGCTACCCCCGTCGCGTCCCAGGGGGCTAAGCGAGCGGGACGACCGCCTCGCGGACCGGCTTCAGCTCAAGCCACTGGGACAGTCTGGGATAGCATGGGACAGAGCCGCAGGTCAATCAAAAAGTGTAGGAAATTGAGGGGCTTGTGACAACTACCTGTGGATTCGACCCTGCTAGCTGTGGTGGCGACGGAACAAATACGCAACGCGTAAAGATTGCAGTTACGGAGGTTAAAAATGGCTTAAATTCCTGCATAGAATTCGTTCCTAGCATGACCGTCCACCCGACGACTGATTCGCTGGCAATCTCGCCTGGCGACAATTGGGAGATCTGGAATGTCCGACATCATCGCGCTTCATGCCATCGGCACCGTAGTCGGCGGACGCAACGAAGCAACCGACGATGACTGGGACAAGGTCGAGGCCGCGATCGCGCTCGATTCCGCGCAGTTCGGTCGTGAAGCGACAGCGGGCCTCGGAGACTTTTCGCACATCGAAGTGGTGTTCCACTTCGATCGCGTCGGCGACGACGAGATCAACACCGGCGCGCGCCATCCGCGCGGCCGCCGCGATTGGCCGCTGGTCGGAATCTTCGCGCAACGCGGCAAGGCCCGCCCCAACCGCATCGGCGTGACAGTCTGCCGGTTGTTGTCGGCAGATGGTCTCACCCTTCGCGTCAGGGGACTCGACGCCATCGACGGCACGCCCGTGCTCGACATTAAGCCCGTCATGAAAGGCTTTCTGCCACGCGGCGAGGTGCGCGAACCCGAATGGGCGAAAGCGTTGATGGCCGGCTATTGGTGAGCCCTGAGCCTGGCACGCAACGCTTTGATATCCTTGACTCGGCGTACATTCGAACCGCCCATTTCAGCATTTTTGCCGCCCCCTCCCTTCGTCACGACATGATCGTCCGCACCCCGCGGCCTACGTTTGTGTGACCTTGTTCTGGTAGGTGTGACTTGCAAAACCACACTGACTTGTTTTCGACTTCACGACGCATCGACACTCTCCTGTCGCAAAAAATTTTCTCTTCACTCGACGCACTTCCACATTTTCGCCGACCTCAGTTCTCACGCCGGCATCCCTCCAAATACGTCATCCCGCGCGCGCCGGCAGCGCGCACAATCCATCCCGCGAGCCTGGGCCGTCCTTTAGGGACACAATCACATAGGAAACATTTCCGGCCGATCAAGGCCTGGCGAATATTTCTCAGGTAAATCATTGAGTTGGCGAGCAGCGTATTTCTGGCGCCCGTTCGCGGAAGTGCTGCATGCGGCTGGCGGGCCAACAGAAGCCGCAGGTGCGTCCTTCATCTCTCAATAGTTCAACGACAAAGTCAGGAAGTGGTAGTCGATCAGAAACCCAGACAAAACCAACGACGCAATAACAATTAGTCCATCAGTCACCTTGGTCCACCAAGGCCTCTGTCGATCGCGCAATGCGGTCAGGAACGCCATCATCGGGATCAGCGCAGCAATCATCGCGATGACGCTTAGTCCCTGAAGGCTGCGGATGAAGGCATCAGATGCCGTATCGAAGAGTGCCAGATCGGCCCTTCCGGCAAGGACGAACCAGAACCACGCACCGAACGTTACGCAGAAGAGAAGCGCGACAATGCGTGTGCCGCGATAAAGCATCGCGTCACGTCGGCCGAGCGCGAGCGGCCGAGCATAGCGCCACCGCAGGATCGCTTTGATCGGCCACAACAGTACCGCGAGTGACAATATCAAAAGCGATCCGATGACCACCGGCAGCACGAACGCAAACGAGCGCCAGAACGAGACGGGCAGCAACAGGAGAACCGGCGGAAACATGTCCGAACTCAAAAACTTGACATGTCCGTTCTCCATCCGAGCCGCAACGCGATAGTCGCCGTGCGGCTGTCGCCAAACAAAGGGCGCTATCTCGATCCAGCGTCCGATCACCCCGACGGCAGAGAAAGTCGGAAATTCGAGCGAACCGTCACTATTCGCGACAACAATCACCGGCAATAGGAAACGGGCAATGCTCAGAAAATTGGAGTCCGAACGTCGGCTCACTTCGTAAAAGCCCGCCACTTGTCTCGCATCGCTTGGCGCAGACCGCAATGCGACAGCCGGCAGCGGACCGGGTGCGGGAAAATAACGGCCGAGAAAGTGATCCAGCAGGAACGGGCGCAGGCTTTCGGTAAGGTTGGGATCGTTGCCGGCGCTGTTCAACGAAACGAACAAGCCGACATTGCGGTCCAGGATGAGGTGCAGATCACTGTGAAAGTAGATCGTGTCGCCACCATGGCCAATAATGCTGATGCCGTTGCGGTCTTCATGATAGAAGCCAAGCGCCATTCCCGGCAGCGGAGGTGCCGGCTGAAACGCGGTCTGATGCATCAGTGTCGCTGTCTCGGGGCGCAGGATCGACGCGCCTCCATATGAGCCTCCGTTCAAATGCGCGATCATGAAATGCGCCATGTCTTCGCCTGTCGCATAAGAACCACCGGAAGGACCGAGGTTGTAGAGCTCTGATGGTTTGGGCGGATCGCTGGCCAATATATAGCTCTGCGCCAAATCAGATGAGTGCTTGGTCGACAACGGCTGGACGAAGGTTGCTCGGGTCATCTGCAACGGCGCGAAAATATGTTGCGCTACATAGTGGTTGAAGTCCTCGCCGGAGACGCGCTGCACGATATAGGCGGCCAGACACGCACCATAGTTTGAGTAGGCGGAAATTTCACCCGGCGGAAAAATCCGCTTGGGAGTCCGGTCTGCGAGCATCGCGCGCAGACTTTGCAGCCGCCGCGGATCGTAGACCATGATACTTTTGAGATGCTCTTCGAAGCCCGCCGTGTGCGTCATCAGATGGCGTAAGGTGATTGGCTTGCCGAATGCTGCCGGTATCCGAAAATCCAGATAGCTGTTGACGTCGCCGTCGAGGTCGAGCTTGTGCTGCTCGACTAGCTGCATGACTGCCGTCCAAATGAAGAGCTTGGAGACTGAGCCCGGGCGAAACAGCGTCTTCTGCGGATCAACGGGCTGGCGCGATGCCATGTTGGCATAGCCGTATCCCTTCTCGAGCACTATGCGGCCGTCTTTCACGACAACGACGACGGCGCCTGCAATGTCGGCACGTGTCAATGCGTCCGGAAAGAAACCGTCGAAATAGGCTTCGACGTCGTCATGGGTCAGAGGGTGGACGACGGGAGCTTGTGTCTCGCCGGCGTAGCATTGGCTCCAGAGCAAGAGGAGCAGTATCGCTGAAAGGAAAACCCGCATTCTTTCTGCCCCGACAAATGGAACAGTTTCTAGGAATGACTTCCGAATGATCAAGAGGCCCGACAAAGATTTTGCTGGTAAACCATAGCGTCACACGGCGCATCAACTCACCGTGGTTGCTGAGGAGGTATCGTGCTGCACCTGGTCACGAGGAAAAACCAAGCGATGGATCATGATCGGCTCTTCGCGCTCGCCGAAGCTGCGCGCCATGGCCGGCGCTTTTCGCGCGGCGATGTCGCGTTCCTGCGCGACGACATTCCTGCCGAGTGGCGTGCGTATCCCAAAGTCCGATTTCCGCGAACAATCCGACATCCCGGAGGTTTCAAGGTCTCCGGTGCGCCGGTCGGCACATTCCTTCGCAGTGCGCTCCTCATCGTCGGGCAGAAGGCGTTCGGTCGACGCTATGGCGGCCAAGATTTCTACGAGCGCGTCGAGACCGATCTGGCGATGCGCATCATGCGCGCGCACTTTCACGGCGGCGCACCAAAGGGCGCTTATTGCTGCAAGCCATGCACGCTCGCCGTTCTGGCCGTCCTGGAAGAGAACGCGATCCGCTATTTCGCAGGGCCTGCCTTGGCAAGGGACGTGCGGCGCCTGATTGCCGAACGCGCCTGGCGCTTCGAGACGCCGGCGAATGCCAAGATGCTCGCATGGTCGTTGGGTTGAATCGACAGCAAGGAGAAGGTCACGATGACCATCACCATTACCGCCTTTGAACGCTCACCCGACGGCGGCAAGGGCCTGGCGCGCGACACGCGCGTGCGCTGGGCGCTGGAAGAAGTGGACCAGCCTTACGAGGTTCGCCCGGTTTCCTTCGCCGCGATGAAGGAGCCCGCGCACGTGGCGCTTCATCCTTTCGGCCAGATTCCGACCTACGAGGAAGGCAGTCTCGCACTGTTCGAGACGGGGTCGATCGTCTTCCATATCGCGCAGCGCCATCCCGGTCTGCTGCCGGACGACGCCGGTGCGCGGGCGCGCGCGATCACCTGGATGTTCGCGGCACTCAGCACCATCGAACCGCCGATCCTCGAACTCGCAAACGCCAAACTCCTGGAGCGCGACCAGCCCTGGAATGAACAGCGCATGCCCCTCGTCGTTGATCGCGTCCGCGACCGGCTGAAACAACTCTCCGCGCGTCTGGGCGATGCCGAATGGCTCGATGGCGCATTCAGCGCGGGCGATCTGATGATGGTGTCGGTGCTCATCCGCTTGAAAGCATCGGGCATTCTGGACGAATTCCCGAACCTGGCTGCCTATGTCGCGCGCGGCGAAGCGCGGCCCGCCTACAAGCGCGCCTACGTCGCGCAGCGGCGTTCAATTCCGGTAAGCCCGCGACTGGCTGATGGATGACTGACGCCGATCCCTTCGACCTCGAACGTTTCGTCTCAGCTCAGTCAGACGTGAACGAGCGCGTGCGCGCGGAGCTGCAACGGGGCCGTAAGCAGAGTCACTGGATGTGGTTCGTCTTTCCGCAGCTCGCGGGTCTCGGCTTCAGTCCCATGGCACAGCGCTATGCGATCGCGTCTCTCGCCGAGGCACGCGCCTATCTCGCGCACACTTTGCTCGGCGCGCGGCTGCGCGAATGCACGGAGCTCGTGCTCGCGATCCACGGCAAGAGCGCGCACGACATCTTCGGCTCGCCTGACGATCTCAAATTCCGCTCGTGCCTGACGTTGTTCGCAGAAGCCGTGCCGGACGAAATCGTGTTCAACATGGCGCTGGAAAAATATTTTGCCGGCTCGAAGGATCCGCGAACGCTCGCATTGTTGCGCCACGCATGACGCCTGTAGTTGCCGCCGTCGTAAGCGTTCGCTAGTATCGCGATGACAATTTGTCAGGAGACTTGCGTGGCCGAAGAGAAGCTGCCCGGCATTCTCGAACTGACGCCGATGAATCCGTCTTTCAACGACAATCCGCATGTCCTGCTCGACCGGCTGCGCAGCGAATGCCCCGTGCATCGCGACACGATGGCGGGCGTCTTCCTCGTTTCGCGACATGCCGATGTGCGCGGCACGCTCTCGGACACCACGATGTGGCGCGGGCCGACCCGCGCGGAAGAGGCTGCGGTGTTCACGCGCGGCCAGCTCGACCGGCGCGAAGACGGCGTGACCGTCCCGGAAGACGAGTTCAACGCCAACATCCTGATGATGGACGAGCCGGATCACATGCGCATCCGCGAGCCGTTCGCCAAGGCGCTCTACAAACGGGTCGCGAAGTCGAAACCGCTGGTACAACGCGTGGTCGACGAGTGGCTCGACGCTATCGGCGATGCCAAGACGTTCGACGTCATGGCGGAATTCGCGGTGCGCGTGCCGATCGACGTGATCGCACGCATCCTGGGCGTCGATGAGTCCAGGCTCGCGGAGTTCCGCGCCTGGAGCGAAGGCGCGATCCTGAGCCTGAACCCATTCCGCTCACCCGAAGACAGCAAGCGCATGATCGTCGCCGTGAATGCGCTCTCCCACTATATGCGCGCCATGATGGCGGAGCGCGCCAAGGCGCCGAAGGACGATCTCATCAGCGACATGATGGCCTTGAAGGCGCAAGGCGCGGAACTCAGCGAAGGCGAGATCTCCAACAATCTCCAGGGTCTTCTGATCGGCGGCAACCTCACCACCACCGACCTCATCGGCAACGGCATCTGGCTCCTTCTCACCCATGCCGACCAGCTTGCCGCGCTGAAAGCCAATCCGGCGCTGATCAATTCCACGGTCGAGGAAATCCTGCGCTATGAACCGCCCGTCGACATCACCGGCCGCATCGCACCGCGCGACATGGATCTCGGAGGTTGCCCGGTGAAGCAGAGCCAGTCGCTGATCTTCGCCTTGCGCGGCGCCAATCGCGATCCCGCTGCCTTTCATGAGCCGCATCGCTTCGACATCGCGCGCAAGGAGGCGCCGCATGTCGCCTTCGGCGGCGGGCTGCATCTCTGCATCGGCGCGCCGCTGGCGCGGCTCGAGGCGCAAGTCGCGATTCTCTCGTTCTTCGAGCGCTTTCCGAATGTGCGTCTTGCCGACGCCGACGCGAAACCGCAATGGCGATCGCTGCCTTTTTTCCGCGGCCTGCAGGAACTAAAGGTCGCGATCTAGCGTCCCGCCGCACGTTTGGGAATTGTCTGCTCGACGAAACGTTGCAGCAGGTTTGCCAGCGCGTCCGGACAATCGACATTGGGCGAATGACCTATGCCATGCCAGAAATGGAGTCCGCTCCCTTCCGGCAGCAGCGACCAGGTTTCGAGCATGTTGGCGACAGGGATGAGCTCGTCCGCATCGCCGCCCGCCAGAAGCACCGGCATGGGAAGCGACTTCAGACGTGCACCGAGCCGCACAGAAAACATCGAGCGCAGCGAGCCGCGCAAACGCTGTTCCGGAGCGGCGCGCATGTCTTCGGCGAGAAGTTTGAGCCACTCGTCTTGGGCGCCGCGCGCGAGAATGCCGTCGCCGCCACCGCCGAGCGCCTGCTGCTCTCGGCGCATGGTCATCAGCGCGTCGATGGTCTTCGTCAGTTCTGCATCGCCGCCGTCGAAGCTGCGTCCGTTCGGACTCGCGGGATCGAGCAGGACGAGGCCGTCCAGAACTTCCGGATGGTCGAGCGCGAATTGCGCCGCCGTGGCGCCGCCGAGCGAATGACCGACCAGCGTGAAACTGTCCCATTCGAGCTTGCGCGCGAGTTCGAAGGCATCCGTCGCGAAGATCGGCACGCCATAGTCGCGCTCGTCCGCCGGCGCATCGGACTTGCCGGCGCCGCGATTGTTGACCGCGACCGTCGTGTAGCGCTCGGCGGGGAGCGCCTTCTGCACCTTTTCCCAGATGCGCGCCGAGGCTTGAAAGCCATGGATGAAGAGAATGCGCTCGGGCCCCTCGCCGTGCGCAAAATATTCCAGTCGGACTTTCGAGAGTTGGGCAAAGGACATAGCGCTCTCCGTGCAGCCACGAACAGAGTGCCAAGTCTTCGATACGGATTGAAGTGCGTCAGATGGCCTGTAAGCCGGGTTCTGTCCATCCACCTCCGCTCTTGCGAGCTTCGGCGGACTGGATGGCCATTCCTCTGGGATGCGTGTCGCCACGCACCTCACGCGACCTACCCGGGCAGCGATCCGGAAACGGATCACGCGCCGCCCCTATTTGGTCTTGCTCCCGGTGGGGCTTGCCTTGCCACTCCTGTTGCCAGGAACGCGGTGCGCTCTTACCGCACCATTTCAACCTTGCCGCGGCTTTAGGCCGGTAGGCGGTGTCATTTCTGTGGCGCTATCCCTGGGGTCTCCCCCGCCGGACGTTATCCGGCACCGTGTCTCCGTGGAGCCCGGACTTTCCTCGACGCCCTGCTTGCGCAGAGCGCCGCGGCCATCCGGCCATCTGACGCGCGCCGAGTATACTGCGCGCATGAGCCAAATCACAATTCGCCTGGCGCGCGAAGCGGAAGCCGCGGAGTTGACCGCGCTTTGCCTGCGCTCCAAGGCGCATTGGGGTTATGACGCCGAGTTCATGGCGCTGTCGCGTGCGGCGCTAACGATCACGCCGGCGTTCATCGCGACGGGACGCGTGTTCGTTGCGGAAGCAGAGGATGGCAGGCTTCTCGGCATCGCTTCGGTCGCGCCGCTCGTGGAGGATCGCATCTACGATCTCGTCCATCTCTTCATCGAACCGGGCGTGATCGGAAACGGAGCTGGTCGACGCCTGTTCGAAGCGGCGGCGAACAAGTCGCGAGAAGACGGCGCCCGCCGGCTGGTGATCCAGTCCGATCCGCATGCGGCGGAATTTTATCGCCGCATGGGTGCGCGAGACGCGGGCGAAGCGCCGTCGGAATCGATTCCCGGCCGCATGCTGCCCCTGCTCCACTTCGAACTCTAAGATTCAGGCGAGCGCGAAGTCGACCGCGGCACTCGTATGCAACGCGGTGGTGTCGAACATCGGCGCGGCGCAATCTTCCGGCTTCAGGAGTAACGGCAATTCGGTGCAGCCGAGGATGATGCCTTGCGCGCCTTGCGCGACGAGCCTGGCGATGATGTCGCGGTAGCGCGCCCGCGAGGTGTCGAGGAACTTGCCGCGCACCAGCTCTTCATAGATCACGCGGCTGGCTTCGGCGGCATCCTCGCCGTCCGGCACGATGACGTCGAGGCCATAGCGATCGCGCAGACGGCCGCGCAATACCTGGTCGCTCTCCATGGTGTATTTCGAGCCGACGAGGCCGACGCGCTTCAAGTCCGCGTTCTTGATCGCCTTGCCCAGCGGATCGGCGATGTGGAGCAGCGGCAGAGGAACCGCCTTCTCCATCTCGGGCGTGGCGCAATGCATGGTGTTGCACGCGATCAGGAGAAAATCCGCGCCGGCGTTCGCCAGATCCTGCGCCACCTTGACCATCAAGGCATTGGCTTCGGCCCAGCGGCCGGCCGACTGCAGCGTCGCCATCTCGTCGAAGTCGAAGGAGTAGATGAGAAACTTGGCGGAATGCACGCCGCCCAAGCGCTTCTGCACCTCGCGGTTGATCTGCTGGTAATAGACGCTTGAGGACTCCCAGCTCATGCCCCCGATCATGCCGATGGTTTTCATGCGCGAAGCCTAGCAGCGGCAGGCGCGCGAAGAAGCATCACAATTGCATGACGGCTCTGCGGGCCGACTATTTCTGAGTCAGCAATGCGGCGAGCGCGCGACCGCATTCGTCATCCCAACGGCCGTTCACCTGAGACGGGCGGAAGTGGCGCTGGAAGGCGGTGATCACCGCTTCGAGCGGAACGTCCGTATGTGGAGGAAGTCCATAACCAAAACGCGCCAGCGCGGCTTCCGGCTTTTCGCCGAGCGGGCGCTCGCTCATCTTCGGCCAAAGGCCGATGCCGGATTGAGCGAGCCTCGCCCAGGGAAAGAGTTCGCCCGGATCCGTCTTTCGCCCAGGCGCGACGTCGGAGTGGCCAAGCACCCGCGCGGGCAGAATGGGATGACGCGCCAGGATCGCGCGTGCGAGTTCGATCAGGGCTGCGATCTGTGCCTCGGCAAACGGCACATAGCCGAATTCGTGACCGGGATTGACGAGTTCGATGCCGATCGAGCGGCCGTTGACGTTGGCATCGCCCGCCCAGAAGGACACGCCGGCATGCCAGGCGCGGCGCTCTTCCGGTACGTGGGTATAAATCCGGCCGTCCGTGCCGATCGTGTAATGCGCCGAGACTTTCGCTTCCGGATCGCAGAGCCTGGCGAGCGCTTCGTCGGCCGTCTTCATGCCAGTGTAGTGCAGGATGAGCATGTCGATTGCCGCGCCCGACGGGCGTGCGTCATGGTTGGGCGAGCGGCAATCGACGAGGCGCATCACACGAAGATCTTATAACTAACCGTCTCGCCGTTGGGGCGCTTCAGCGAAAATTCCGCACCCGCTTCGTGTTCCTGCAGGAGTGCCTCGAAGACGCGCACCGCATTGCGGATGACCTCGGCATAGGAAGCGGCTTCCGTCTTGTCCTTCAGGCGCTGCAAACGTTCCATCGCCTGGGGCGGCATTTCGAGTTGGACGCGCGTGGTGGTGCGCTCGCCCGCTTCCACGGCATCGGCCGCGGCGCGCATCGCTTCCGCGGCAACGCCGCGACCATAGCGACCTCTGTGATGTCTGTGCATGGCTGTGTCCTTACGATGCGGCCGGGCGCGGCGACGGCGTTTGACCCTCGGGCTCCAGCGCGAAGGGATCATGGCCGCGGTAATAGGCGGCGATCAGCGCCAGAATGGCGATCGCGCCGACGATGGTGAAGAGATTGGCGAAGACGAAACTCACCAGCGCGATGATCGCGATGAGGGCGAGGATCGCCCAGACGAGCATCCGACTCCATTCCGGCTGCTTGGCGGAACTCCAGTCGCGTGCGCGGAAATCATCGCGAATGCGTGCGCCGATGCCATGGCGGACGTTGCGCACGATGTTGTCGTGCAGCTCGCGCTGGAAGCTTCTGCTCCACGTCTGCCAATCGCTGCGCCGCTCATTCCTTTGCTCGTGACGCGCCTTCTTCCATTGCCGGCGCCATTCGCGGCGCTGCTCGCGCCATTTGCGATAGGATTCGTGCCGCGCGGCGTGATCCGCGTCGCTCGCGCAATAGCCGCACCGGCGGTCGCCGCGTTCTGCTGGCGCCTCTGCCGGTTTCGAGTCGTCGGCCGGGAAATCTTCTCCGATGCCGACTCCAATTTTTGTCATGTTCTGACTCCTTAAGTGTCGAGCCATTGATTGGCCCGTGTCCTTATAATCATCATATAATCATCAAACGTCAAGGTCCATCATCAAATAATCATCAGACTATAATTTAGTCTGTAAATCAATGAGTTGAAGGGCCACTTCGATAAAATGCCGGCTTCCTCGCTACGAAAAAACTGATGTTTAGAAGATAGCTCTTGAGCCGCAAGCAGCGCCCGAGGTGACCGCATGAAGGCAACGATGGATTTTGTGGACGTCATCATGATCGCTGGGATCTGTATGATGTTTGGAGCGTGCGCGTTTCTTCTCCCCACTGCGCTGAGTGCTGCAAAACGGGCACGCGGACAAGATCTCCGTCTGATGGACAATCACCCGGGCGGGCGCATGGATTTTTATATGAGTGGCTTTTGGGGCGGCATGTTTCTGGTTCAGGTCTCCAATGTCCTTCGCCATGTTCGGCCCGACGGAACCTACAGTCTCTCGCTCCTCGCTTTGGCGGCGACTGCCGGAGCCATCTTTGTATGCGGTGTCTATGGCGGGCGCCTGCTGCTGCGCCGGGAACAGCGCTGGGTCAAAGAAAAGCGCGAAGAACTGAGCCGTAGGGCACCTGTATAGGCGGCCGTGAGCTAGGAAATATAAGGACATCCTATCAAGGACTTCCGAGCCGGCCATCGCCGCCATGGAAAAGCCAAGTTCGCGGGCGAGCCTTCGCGCTGGCGGATTCGGGCGGGCCCATGGCGGTCTTCTATCTCAGTGTGCGCATCGGCGATGAGGTCATTCGCGACCGCGAGGCCTACGACTTTCCCACCGCCCAGGATGCGCGCGATCTCGCGGTCCACGCCGTGCACGAACTCATCGCGCTTAGTCCCGACGATGTCGAACTCGAGCATCGGCAGATCGAAATCGCCGATGCCACGGGCCACGCGATTTCCATCGTCGACTTGAGCGAAGTGGCGCCGTATCTGCGGAGTTAACCGAGCCCTCATCCCGAGCTTGTCGAGGGACGAAGGGCGAGCGAACTCATCCTTCGGCAAGCTCAGGATGAGGTTTTGTTTTACCTCCACTGTCATGGCCCGCCACCCCGATCCGCGCGAGAGCGCGGTCGGAGTGTAAACTCCGCGCGGGCCACCCAGGTGACAAAGACTCTCTGTACAACGACAAAACGCGGCCTCAACTGGATGGCCCGCTATTGCGGGCCATGACAGGGTCATGAGCGGAGTGCCGCTAGCGCCAGCCTCGTTCCTTCTCGATCTTGTCGAAGGCGGCGTTGATCACCGCGAGCTTGTCGGTGGCCAGGCGGATGAATTCCTCCGGCACGCCGCGCGCGATCAGCTTGTCGGGATGGTTCTCGCGCACCAGGAGGCGGTAGGTCGCGCGCACCTCGTCGTCGCCGGCATCGTGCGCAACGCCCAGGATGACATAGGGATCGTTCTTGTCGGGCCCGACATGGGCGGCGCGGATGCGGCGATATTCGCCAGGCGTGAAGCCGAAGATGTCGGCGACGCGGCCGAGATAGGCGTCCTCGCCGGGATGGAAGACGCCGTCCGCCTTGGCGATCTCGAAGAGGCCATCGAGAATGTCTTCCAGCAGCGCCGGATTGCCGGCCAGCATCTTGGCGATCTGCGCCGCATAGGCCTCGAACCCCGCCGTGTCCTGCTGCGCCAGGCGGAAGATGCGGTCGACGCTCGCCTGTTCGTTCGGGTGGACGCGGAACAAGCGATGGAAGGTCTCGATCTCGTCCTCCGTCACCGTGCCGTCGGCCTTCGCCATCTTGGCGGCGAGCGCGATCATCGCGATGGTGAAGACGATGCCGGGCGCCTCGCCCGGCTCGAGCGACGGCACCTCGCGATCGATCAGGAAATGGCCCGCCAGCGCGCCGATCAGCGCGCCGACCGGCCCGCCGCCCAGCATGAATCCGGCTGCGGCGCCGCCAAGTTTTCCCAAGATGGACATGGTGGAAAGCAATAGGACAATCTGGCGGGCATGTCAGCTTCGACCGGCACATGGAATTTCTATATCGACCGCGGCGGGACCTTCACCGACGTGGTGGCGGAGGCGCCAGACGGCGCGCTCTCGACTCTGAAGCTTCTGTCGGACTCTTCACATTATGATGATGCGGCGCTGGAAGGGATTCGCCGCGCGCTCGGCGTCGAACGCGGAGCCGCCATTCCGTCCGCGCGCATCGGCGAAGTCAGGATGGGAACGACGGTTGCCACCAACGCGCTCCTGACGCGAGGCGGCGAACCGACTCTCCTCGTCACGACGCGCGGCTTCAGGGACCAACTTCGCATCGGTTACCAGAACCGGCCGAAGCTGTTCACGCTCCGGATCGATCTTCCGGACATGCTCTATGACGGCGTGATCGAGGCGGACGAGCGCGTCACGGCGGCGGGAGAAGTGCTGCGCGCGCTCGACGAAGGCGATTTGCGCCGGCAACTCGCCACTGCGCGCGGGCGCGGCATCGCCGCCTGCGCCATCGTGTTCCTGCACGGCTTCCGCTATCCCGCGCACGAAGCACGCGCGGCCGAGCTGGCGCGCGAAGCGGGCTTCACCCAAGTCTCGACCAGTCACGAATGCGTCCCGCTGATGAAGTTCGTCTCGCGCGGCGACACGACCGTGGCGGACGCGTATCTGTCACCGGCGCTCGCCCGCTACACGCGCCGCGTCGAGGCAGAACTTGGCAAAACGCGCCTCTTCTTCATGACCTCGAATGGCGGACTCACCGCACCCGACTTTTTCCGCGGCAAGGATGCGATCGTCTCCGGCCCGGCCGGCGGCGTGGTCGGCATGGCGGAGACGGCGCGCGAGGCAGGCTTCGAGCGCGTCATCGGCTTCGACATGGGCGGCACCTCGACCGACGTCGCGCGCTTCGACGGCACGTTCGAGCGCGTCTACGAGACAGAAGTCGCCGGCGTGCGGCTGCGCACGCCGATGCTCGCGCTCCACACGGTGGCGGCCGGAGGCGGCTCGATCCTGCATTATGACGGCGCGCGCTTTCGCGTCGGACCCGATTCCGCCGGCGCCGATCCTGGCCCGTTGAGCTATGGCCGCCGCGGCCCGCTGACTGTCACCGACGCCAACGTCATGGTGGGAAAGCTCAACGCTCGGTATTTCCCGAAGCTGTTCGGCGACAGCGGCGACGCTGCTCTCGACGAAGTACAGGTGC